>Ga0208879_1000349_pt1 | contig 47775 bp, 44 predicted proteins | sample Knorr_S15_td_Bot_FD_185605 | JGI IMG/M metagenome (GOLD analysis project Ga0208879, IMG submission 185605) | Marine microbial communities from Southern Atlantic Ocean transect - Knorr_S15_td_Bottom_ad_5009_LV_A (SPAdes) (version 2) | ecosystem: Environmental > Aquatic > Marine > Oceanic | place... | reverse complement strand
AAAAAATGAAAACAACAATTGGCCCCCCGGAAGTAATCTATATGCACAAATAGCAGAAGATGAAACGGGTGAAACCAGTTCAAGTTATGATATTGTTGGAGTCAAAGGAACATACAGTGACGATAGAATGTACGTTTCTTTAGATTTAAATGGGAATTGTTGTGATGAAGGCGGCTTGTTTGGACCATGGTATTTATATGGAGTGGGAATTGTGAATCCTGAATCTGAATCTGCGGTTGCATATGCAATCGGTTATGGTAATGGTGGATTTGGTCAACTTCAACCCGGTCTATTAAAAATTACAGGTGATTTGGCAACAGGTGAAATTGGTGGCTTTGACTACATAACTACAAATATTGATTATTCCACTGCAGGTAATAGCATGCAAGCAGCCGTATTATTGAGTTATATAACTGACGACGCAGAATGGGGAGAATGGCCAAATTCGGTTAATGGTTTTATTGCACTTGGGGTTACCGTTGAAGCGTCACTTGACGGATTAGATGTTGTAGCCGAAATTAAAGATCAAACAAACCCGGGGTTAATAATTTTGAACACTTCTTTTCAAAATGGGAATAATGATCCTGTATTATCTAACGCTGAATTTGATGCTAGTGCATTGGAATTATCTGTTACCTATATGGATGCTGATGGGAATCTACCTTGGTGGAAAGATGTACAAATATGTTATCCTGATGGTGGCGTTTGTTTCCTAAATATCTCCATGATACCAGATAGCCATACCTATTTAGAGGGTGTTCGCTATACTGCATCTCTTATTGGTGAAGATATTGATGTTGGGCTGTATGAAGCGGTATTTGGGTTTTCAGATGATATGCCAGGTGAACCTCAGCTTTATTTAGATATTACCATATGTGAATTGTTAGGTGATTCCAACGTAGATGGTACATTAAACGTTCTGGATGTCGTTCTCTTGGTCAATATCGTGCTTGCCAGTGAATATGAAGAGTGTACTGACTTAAATGGTGATGGCTCATTAAATGTTCTAGACATTGTTTTATTAGTAAACATTATTCTTCAAGGATAGGGAAGTAAAAAAATATCTTTATAAAAAAGGCTCTATTACTAGAGCCTTTTTATATTAATTCGAAAAGATTAAAATTATTCAATCATTTCTGAACCACTAAATAAATCTTCAACATTCCATTCACCTGAATTGATTTTATCTCTAAGCTTACCCAATAGTAATCCTCGTGCTGAATCCACTTCTCTTTTTGAAATAGGACCATCTACAGGGGTATACATTGCCTGTTTTTTTCCCGGCAAATATTCTATAATTTTATTGACAACTTCATCTTCATAGCCTTTTAATGCTTTAGCCATTACTTCTAAATCAATATCTGGATTCATCCAAAATATTGCAGCCATACTTTCAGGCAATTCCATTAAGTCTTCATAGGATAAATAATGTTTTTTAACCTCATCATATAGTTCAGCATTTTCTAATTTCAGCTGATCCATATATTGTTTTGCCTCATTTTCTGACATTTCACTTAAAATCGTTGCTACACTTTTTCCGCCCCCACGTGTAAATTCTTTGGGACCTGGAATAAATGATACCTTCTCTTCTAATTCACGTGCCATATTAATGACGGCTTCTAGTGGTATGTCTTTTAAATTACCAATTTGGAGAACTATTTTATTTTTTCGAACTGGGTCCATTTTATTTAACACCGTCATTCTTGCAGCATGACTTAGTTGATCTAATGCTAAAGCCGTCATTCTAATCTCTTCCTTTGCTAAAAGACAATACAATTGCTCATCATTTAATTCACGCAAGAAAATAAATAAATCATCTGCTGCTTTTTTATCTCTATATTTTTCAGACATTAATTTGAAATAATATTCTTCCATCACCGCTTTTTTTAGTGACGTGGGAACATTATGCAACTCTCTCGAACGAATTCTTAATTTTAATAAATCTGATTCAGAAATAGTGCTAAATAATGTTAACGCTAGCGGATCTCCCAGAATATGTAAAAGAATTGCAGCTTTATCAAATCCAGAAAAATTGTCAAGAACTGTACTCATCTTTATCCTTCTTCTCCATCTGTTTCAGTTTCTCCTGCATTATCTGAAAGCCAGTCTTTAACAATTTGGGTTGCGCCTTCCTGTTGACTGACTGACATAGAAACTGCAGATTGCCGTAAGGCTTTTAATTCCGCGCGCAATACATTTTCATCTTCAAATGCATTGGTGGCATAGGGCTTTAGGGGAGCTTGTGTAACTTGGGCTTCAGATAAATCAGAAGTCTCCGTTTCATCACCTTCACTTACTTTATTTTTCTTTTTGTCCCCCTTTTTGGCACTGCCTTTTGGTTTTAGATAAACCACGTCCTGTTTATTCTTTTTAAAAAATAGTACTATGAACATTAAAAATATCATTGCTCCAAAACCTAAATATAAGAGGTTATTATCGGATGGTCTTGGTCCTCTCATGCCTAAAAGACCTTGATTATCTTCTTCTTCAGATAAATTCCCTTGACCATATTTAATAATATCAATGAGGTCTTTTTTGGTTTCTGTTTCAGAGGCAATACGTGCATTGATTACCGTATCTATCTTTTGCTGCGCTTTTAATAATAAGGTGTCTAACTGATCTCTTGCAGCATTCTCTTTTTCCTCTAATGTTACAAGACGTAGAGAGTCTTGTGTGCGTTGAAATGCTTTATCTAATTTAAATTCCCGCAGATAACTATCATTATCTGTTTCCAAATCAGTTAATTGTAGCCCTAAGTTGGTTAATTGGTCCTTTAAGTCGGTAAGTTCTTCATTCCTTTTATCTGCTTCAAACTGTTCAATTTTTTCACGTAATTCCACAATTTCAGATTCTTCTGAAGATTCTTGGAATTGCATGGTTTCAATACTAATGCAATCATCACAATCTGAGATCATGGGGATTATGCTCTTGACCAATGTTTCTATGGTTCGATCAAGTTTCGGTGATGAAAGCGATTCTTCAAGATAAAAGTTCACATTTATTTTTTTAATTTGCAATGAACCCATTGCCCCAAACTGATTGCTGCCACCTGTAGCAGAATAGGCTAAATTTCCATACTCATTTGGTTGACTCCTAGTTTTTGCGCCTGAAAGTTTGAACCCAGGAATAAAATCCATGGAATTTCCTGATGGTGCTTTAACTGATAAATCAGTTAATTTGTTGTTTGAACTTTGTATGGCTTTGGTTCCGGTACCCAGTAAATTAGAATCATTGTCAAAAGCCACATTAACTACCACTACAAATTTAGAGTTATCTATTACATGACCTAGTTCTGAATAGATTTTATCTCGAAGAGAATTTTCTAAAGTTGTTTTTTGCATAAACGCTTCCACGCTTTGTGCAAAAATAAATGTAATATATATGCTCAAAAATATGAATTTGATAATTTTTGGCATTTTATATTTATTTCTATCCATTATACAAAATATCCTTTTTGTTATACATAGTGATTTTATTGTCCAATTATAATTTTTATTCGTCTATTTTTTTGCTTTAATTCTGGTGTAGAATTCAATTCTGCAATAGCATCTGGTGTTATATTTCCACTTCTAATTTCACCCCAAGTAACCCCAGCAGGCCATTGATCTGCAAATCCACTAGCACGTAACCGACCAGAATTTACACCTTTTAGGATTAAATACTTTACAACTTCTGAAGCCCGTGCCGAAGAAAGTTCCCAATTTGTAGGATATGTTTTTGCAAGTCTTCCAGAAGGATACCAGTCTGAGTCGGTATGACCTTCTACCGAAATAGGTCTCAGGTCATATTCTGCAGTTAAAATTCTTTCGATTGATTCATCTAAAAAATTCCGAAGTGTAGGTCTCATGGTTACTTCTCCAGAATCAAAGCATAAATCTCCATCTAGTTCAAGAGCAACCCCTCTCGGATCAGACGATACGGTGACTGAATCAAGCATATCCAATTCAGAAATTATATATTTAAATTCATTTTTTATTGCAGAAAGATTTAGCTTCTTTTTATTTGCTCTGATTGCGTCTTCAATTGCCATTTCAGTATATTCATCAATGGGGATTCCTTCAATTTCTGTAACACCCACAGCTTTAAACTGCTCCATCTGTTCTTTTATTTCTTCAGCACTCTTGCCCCCACCTTTTTTGTCATCTTTCATATCTGCCATTCCACCCTGCTTATCTGCTTGAGCTTCTGAAAATGCAGCCATTTTCACCGGATCCATGGTTGCCATGGAAAACATGAGGACAAAAAATGCAAACAACAATGTCATCATATCTGCATAGGTTGCCATCCATCCGGGTAGGCCTTCTTCAGGACATTCTGGGCATTTTTTACCAGACACTACTATTCCTCATCCTGAATTCTATCTTTGCTTTCCAAAAAAGCATTCAATTTATCTCGTACCATAATGGGGTGTATTTTTTCATAAATGAGCATTACACCTTCCAATATCAATGCACTCTCTACTTTTTTACCTTCGCTTTTACCTTTTAATTTATCAGCAAAAGGCAAAAAAATTAAGTTAGCAAATAGAGCCCCATAGAGTGTTGTAATTAATGCAACTCCCATAGCTCCACCTAGTTTTGCTGCTGGATCAACCCCGGGTTCGGCTGGTTGTGCCATACCGGCTAACATGAAAACTAGTCCAATTAAAGTACCCACCATTCCAAATGCCGGTGTATATACTCCTAGTGTTTTCATCACATTGGCCCGTTGGCCCTCACGAATGGCGCGAAATTCTTCCATATTTTCTAATATGTCTCTAATATCCTCTTTTTTAAAACCATCAGCCACATATTGGCATCCAATTTCAACGACTTTTAATCTAAAGGGCATAGATTCAGGCACACCTTCCAATGCTTTTCCTAATTCTCCCTTTCGTTGTGATTCTGCCAATGAAATAAAATCTAATACCACATCTTTCATTGTGAATGGGTCATCTGCAAAAATCATTTTCATTGATTTAATTAATGATAATACTTCACTTAATTTAAATGCAATCGAGGTGGCAGCCAATGCCCCCCCTACCACAATAAGCAGACTTATTTTATCCCACAATGCCATAAGGGTAAGCCCACCGGCATTAGCGCCGAGAATAGACGCATATCCAATTAATACAACACCAAGAACTAACCCAACTATTGTGGCTAAATTCATAAATTACTCCCTAATTTTTCATTTCTGATGATGACAATCGATTATCTTTAGCTGCTCGCAACAAATCTTGTATTTCCGTAAATTCCGGGTCAAGCTTTAATGCAATATTCCAATTCATTGTTGCCCGTTGAAAATCAGCCAGTCTATAATAAATTGAACCCCGTCTTGCATAAGCAAGGGCAATGTTAGGATTCACTTCAATGGCTTTATCTATTTCCGTTAGTGCATTACGATATTCTTCTGCATAAAAGTGTCTTAATGATCTAGATATATGTCGCATGATTGCATTATTATTTGACCGGGTAACTTCATGTTCTAAATAAAAAACCCGCGTTGAATCCATGAGAACTGCAATTTTTTGTTTCAGATATAGGTTGTGATTATAGAAATTTATGTTTTCATGGTATGCAATCGTTATGGAGTCTCGAAGTACATTGATGAGTTGGGTTAAATCCTCTTTTTCACTCTCTCTAAATTCTGTTGACACATAAGAATCATCGAATATATCATAGGGTGATTCTAATGTCTTGGCTTTATTATCAGTAAATAAATTGGGCACCTTAAGTGTAAATCCCAAACTGATTGCAGGGGCATCCTCCTGGAGCCCTTTACGCTCTTGCCCCCTTTTTGATTCTGTTGCAAATTCACTTAAATTTTCAAAATGAGTCATTCCAAAATTAAAAGTATATCCATTGGTAATCGGTAGTTTTGCTCCAATATTTATACCTTCTCCGTCATACTCCATAATTAAATCCAATCCACCATTGTTTTGGAAATAGGGTGTTTTTAAATTAAACCCTAGAAATCCACCCACGGTCATATCATCTTTCATTTCATCTTCCGTTTGTGGATCATAATTTAATTTTCCTGTTCCGCCCCCAATATGAATAGAAAGATTATAATTATCAAATTTCTTATGATTGGTAAATACGGTGAAAAATGAGATGTCATTTATGAGAATCTCATCACGGCCATCACGCCGATATAAAAAATCATGTATTCCTGTTGAAATGGTTACATCACCATATTCTAATATTGTTTTTTGGATATGGAATCCCGCTTCCATCATAGATTCTGGATTTGCCAATGATATGCCTGATAATCCCATATTTATTCCTGATTTACTTTGAAATTTAAGTGCAAATGCACCCGTAAAGCTTCGAAATTCACTGTCGAAATTTAAAACTTCTCCAGATACGTCAATGGTAAACAAATTGGGTGAATTTTCTTCAAATGCCAGGCTTGGAATTTGCATCATTGATCCTGGACGTGAAAAAGCCACTCGCGAGTTTGCGAACATAGCTTCGGTTAATATCAGCATAAAACTGATTATAATGTTTGTGGTCATTTTGTAATTCATCAACGTTTAACGTTTTAATACTCTCGTTTGTATTTTTGCGAGAATTTGATACTCACTCTGTGGAAATTTTTCCAAGATATTATTAAATGCATGTAATGCCATTTCATCCTTGCCAATTTTCATTGAAGAAAGACCTAACAGCAGTAACAATTCATCATTTAATTCAAATTCTTTGTTTTTGGATAACAATTCCACAACGCGACTAAATTGCCCTAAACTGTACATTGAATCTGTATGAATGTAAATGAGATGATTCTGCTGTTTATTTGAAAGTTTAGAATAATCAACCATTTCTAATAATTTGATTGCTTCTACATATCTTCCCGAAATAAAATAATTTTTACCTAATTTGTATTGTTCTAAATAACTTAAGGTTGAAAATTCTTGATTTTCGGAAACGAATATAGTTTTACTTCTACTTTTTAATAACTCCACCGGTACATTCGTTGGATTTATATGACGTTTGGTAAGAACTGCAAATTTATGGTTTGAATTATTATCCTTTGTCGGAGTTGCTACCAATTCAGTCTTCTGTGATTGGGATGCTATTTTTACGCCGAAGTCCCATAAATAAATTGGTTCTTCTGCCAAAATAAATGAAGAACATACCATTAAAATAATTCCGCCCAAGATGTCTCTTGATTTATTGAATTTTGATAATTGATTATCTATCTTAATCATATTGTTCCCAATCTAAAGTATAAGAATAGCCGATAAATGACCCCATCGATTTTGGAACCACTAATTCAAATTCAGCTACTGCTCCAGGCAGAATGCTAGAATCCGAAGTTATTCCTGTTTTAAAAGTATAATATGAACCGCGTGTAAATGCGGTTAGTGTTACAGTTTCTCCATGCCAATTTTTTCTAAATGTGACATTTATCTTGGCAAAGTCTGCGCGTTGTGCGCCAACGTTTTTTATCTCACCTTTTAGGATTGTATTTCCAGATTTATCCTTTTTCTCTTGAATATTTCCCATTAAAATTAATTGAGCCGTTTGATTTTGCTTTCGTCTTTCAATAATCTTAATTCCAGATTCATCACTATCATCCTGTACTTCAACTACATCAATCTGATCAGGTGAGCCTAGGTTTCCACCATTTAATTCATCTTCACCTTCTACAATATTCTCCACTACACGAACAATAGTACTTCGGTCAATGATAAGCTTTCCTATGAGGGTTTCAACTTTCACAACATCTCTGTCTTGAAAAAGTATTTTCCCATATATAGAGCTACCATTATTGAGTATAATTTCTTTATTATATACCGAAAAGGGATTCCCCCAAATTTGGGATTTTGCTCTCAATTCCCTCACCTTTGCATTATAATGTTCTAATTCTGCCTTGAGTTTTCTTACTTCTAGATTAAGTTCATCCAATGGCATTTCACCAACTTGAATGGATGCACCACCTCCCAGAATCGTATTTTCTATAGCATCCTGCTCAGAATTACTCAATCTCTCAGGAGTTTTGGATTCATCCTCCGACAGCTTAATCTCTTCTGAGTTGCGTACATTATCTCCTTCAGCCTTTAAATCTTTGCTGAGAAAACCACAATTATTTAACAAAAAAGGCAGTATGAAACATGCCATCACAATAAAGCGTCTAGATATCATAGACGAAACCTTCCCTTTGCGTGTTCGAAATCACATTCGTTAGAGTATTTTGGGTAAAAAAATATAAACTTTCTCCACATAAACCAAGACATTTCTGAAGGAATTTAACCCATTTTATATAGTGGTGCAACATCAGTAGACCACTATATATTGTGTACTTAGTTAGAAGGGTTAATGCTGTTTGAGAACTTGTAAATTTTTTGTAAATTTTGGGTCTAGAAAAAGGGAACTTCTATTGATTTTAAATATGCTTAAATGTAAGATCCATCGCGCAACCGTTACCGAGGCTGACTTACACTATGTAGGATCTATAACCATCGATGAAGAATTAATGGATGCGGCAGGGCTTCTGGAATATGAGCGGGTGCAGGTATTAGACATTACCAATGGCAACCGCCTTGAAACCTATGTGATTAAGGGTGCTCGCGGTTCTGGATGTATTTGTATAAATGGTGCGGCAGCACACCTAATTAATAAAAATGATTTAGTCATTATTGTGGCATATTGTCAGCTAGATGATATAGAAATTGATGATCATATCCCAACAGTTGTTCATGTAAATGAAAAAAATAAAATAGTTTCACTTACCACGTTTGAACTTGCCATTAATTAAATTATTATGAAAAAAGTTACCATTGACACTATTCGTCGGCTGAAAGGACGCAATACTTCTTTTGCCACCCTAACCGCATACGATTTTACCTCTGCAAAATTAGTTGACCAAGCTGGAATTCCATTAATTCTTGTGGGTGATAGTGCGGCTATGGTGGTGTTTGGCTATGATACCACAATCCCCGTGTCAATGGATGAAATGGTTTTCCTCGTGGCGTCTGTTTCAAGGGGTGCAAATCTGGCTTTGGTGGTTGCTGATATGCCTTTTATGTCATATCAGATTTCTGTTGAGAGTGCAATATTCAATGCAGGACGATTTATTAAGGACGCTCATGCCCAAGCCGTAAAACTGGAGGGGGGGGTAGAAAGTTCCGACCGTATTTCTGGAATTGTGAATGCAGGAATACCCGTTATGTCACATATTGGTCTAACTCCTCAATCTTTTCATCAAATGTCTGGATACAAGGTTCAGGGGAAAACAAAAGTTTCTGCAGAAAAATTGATTAAAGATGCCTTGGCCGTTCAAGCAGCTGGTGCCTTTTCAGTAGTCCTTGAGGGAATCCCTTCTGAATTAGCAAAATTGGTGACCGAGACTGTATCAATTCCAACCATTGGTATTGGAGCGGGTCCATATTGTGATGGTCAAATTCAAGTCTTTCATGATATTTTGGGCATGTTCGGTACCTTCGTTCCGAAACACACAAAACAGTATGCAAAACTTGGTGATGGTATTGTGGATGCCATTTCACAATATCGTATTGAAGTTGAGGCGGGTAAATTTCCCGAAAAACAACACTCTGCCCATTTTTCTGAAGACATTATAGATTCTATTCGCAGCAGTTTATGAGAACCATCTCATCCATTTCTGAATTCAAAGAATTTCGAAATACATTGTCTGGAACTATCGGTTTTGTGCCAACCATGGGCGCACTTCATAAGGGTCACTTATCGCTTGTAAACACCTCCAATAAAACCTGTGACTATACTATTGTGAGTATATTTGTAAACCCAACTCAGTTTGCTGAGGGTGAAGATTTAGAATCCTACCCCCGTACCCTTGAAAATGATTTACATCAATTAGAAGCATTATCCGTGGACGTGGTTTTCCTTCCAACAAAAGAATTGATGTATCCTGTTGAATATTCAACATTTGTAAACGAAATTAGTGTTTCAGTAGGATTAGAGAGTACAAGTCGCCCCGCTTATTTTCGCGGGGTTACAACTATTGTGGCTAAACTGTTCAATATTATAAATCCTACACATACTTTCTTTGGTGAAAAAGATGCACAGCAACTCCGCGTAATTCAAAAAATGGTAAATGATTTAAATTATTCTATAAACGTTATTCCATGTCCAATAATTCGAGAAGACAATGGACTTGCAATGAGTTCACGAAATGAATATCTTTCTCCCAATGCGAGAGAATGTGCATCCATTATTTATTTGGGATTAAAACATGGAATGTTACTCTTGAATAATGGTGAACGAAATCCAAAGATAATTCGAGAAGAAATTACTAAAATTATTCAACGTGAGGCCAATGCAAATGTTGACTATATTTCTATTTCAGATAATCTTTCTCTAAAAGAAATTAATGGGGAAATAACTGGGGATATCCTGATCAGTACAGCGGTTTATTTTGATGATATTAGACTCATTGATAATATCACTTATTCATCGGATTGAATAAAATGAGTGCCTTGACTATCACGAGATTCCATGGCTGCAGATACTAATGCGTTAGCCGTTTGAACCCCATTTCGGAGGCCAATAATTTCAGGTGTCAATTTCGCCCGCTGATAGAAATCTTCAATTTCAGACTGTAAATGCCTTAATATGGTTTGTGCTCGCCGAAGTCGTTGAGGCGTTCTCACTAAACCCACATAATTCCACATAGTATTTTTAATGGTTAACCAGTCCTGCGCAATAAGGGCGGGGTCAATTTTCTTTTTCTCTAATACCCATGGATGTATCTCTGGAAAATAATCATCTCCCTCTTGTATCACACTTGCATCTTTACCTGAAAAATAGCCCCAAACTAAGGCCTCCAAAAGCGATGTGCTGGCTAACCGATTTGCTCCATGTGCACCCGTGCATGCAACTTCTCCAATAGCGTATAACCGCTTTAATGAAGTATGACCTTGTAGATTTACGCCAATTCCACCACAACTATAATGAGCTGAGGGCACCACTGGAATTGGTTCTTTTGTTACATCAATCCCACGATCTGAACATGTTTTAACAATATGGGGGAATCTTTCATTTAACCACGTTGCTGGTTTATGCGAGATATCTAAATAAACACATGGATGACCTGTTTCTAACATAGCTTGATGGATTCCGCGTGCCACTACATCCCGTGGAGCCATAGCACCATCGCAATGAATTTTTTCCATAAATGCAGCACCATTCACATCAATAAGCATACCACCTTCACCGCGAACAGCCTCAGAAATTAAAAATCTTCCTGAATCATGAAATAATGTGGTGGGGTGAAACTGAACATATTCCAAATTTAAACAACGTGCCCCTGCTCTCCATGCCATGGCAATACCATCGCCCTGGGATTCTTCAGGATTTGTCGTATGCAAAAATACTTGTCCTAATCCGCCAGATGCTAAAATTGTACGATTAGCATAAATAGGATAAACTTCTCCATTTTTATTATTCAGAATAATGGCCCCAAAGCAGCCTGGCTTTTTATAAATATCAGTAGTGTTTATGGAATTATGTGAAAGGGTTAGTAAATCAATTGCAGTGTGCCTTGTAAGAATTGTAATATTTTTGTGAGCTAACATTGGACCTATTATGGCATCTTGAATTGATGAACCCGTTTGGTCTCTTGAATGAATAATTCTTGAATCAGAATGGGCTGCTTCGGCTGTTCTATTCAATCCATTACCCTTTTTAGACGAATCAAAATCAACAGAATATTTATCAATAAGTAATTTCTTAACTAATGAAGGACCTTCATTGCATAATTGATTTACAGCGATTTCCCAACAATGACCTGCACCGGCGTTGATAATATCTTTTTTTAACTTTTCAGGAGAATCGTCTAAACCTTTATAAACAATACCACCCTGTGCATGAGGGGTATTTCCACTCTTTAGCTCATTGGTCTTGGTTAAAATGGTAACTTTTTTGCCTTCATCTGCAGCCGTTAATGCAGCCGTTGCCCCAGCAAGGCCCGTCCCAATAACTAAAATTTCAGTTTGATCTTGACCCACTACACAAATTCCACTCGAATATCTTTACTTCTGATTTGGTGTGTGAGTGCACCGATTGAAATAGCATTCACACCCGTATCTAAGTATCCATGGAGATTATCTAGCTTTATACCACCTGAAGCCTCTACAAAAATACTATCACCGCCAGCAAAATTTCTAATCAACTGAATCGATTCTCTAATTTGATCTGGATGCATATTATCTAACAAAAACCCATCTACGCCTGCAGCTAATCCCTCATGTATTTGTTCGAAAGTATCCACTTCTAATTCAATGGGTAGATTGGCGTCTAACTTTCTAATATTTTGGACCGCTGTACCAACAGATTCTGTTGCTTTTAGATGATTATCTTTAATTAATACTCCATCAGAAAGATTCAAACGATGATTATAACCACCACCACATGTAACTGCATATTTTTCTAATAGACGTAACCCAGGTGTGGTTTTACGTGTATCTAAAATTTTCACACCAAACGGGCGTGCTAATTCTGCATATACTTTAACTTGAGTTGAAATACCACAGAGACGTTGTATCAAATTAAGCATAACGCGTTCACGAGATAATATACTGGCTGCCTTTCCGATCACTTGTCCAATAATATCGCCTGGCATTAATTCATCACCATCTTTTACATAGATATGAACCCCAGAATCATCATCGAAACAATGAGGAATTACTTCATTTCCAGAAAATACTAAACTTTCAACTGCTTGTATTTCAGCTGTTGCTTTTTCATTTGGAGACACTGTGCCAAGTGTTGTTTTGTCACCATCTGGAATATCTTCTTCAAGAAAAAACTTGATTCTCTCTAATACATATTCAGAATCTAATTTTGTATATTGAGTATATGCTATCAACTGAGCTCCAACATCTTTTCTAATGGTTTTAGTGCGGCCAATCTTTTATCCTCACTCATATGAATTTGAGGAGATAACGTTTCTAATGCATTCACCATTTTTTCTAATGTATTCAATCGCATGTGTGGACATTCATTGCATGCACATCCATCATTTGATGGTAGGGGGATAAATCGTTTTTCTGGATTCTGCTTTTGCATTTGATGAATTACCCCCGGTTCGGTGGCGATAATGAATTCTTCTTCTTCACTTTCCTTTGCAAATTTTATTATTGCTGTAGTTGAGCCAATATAATCCGCAAGATGTAATATATTTTCATCACACTCTGGGTGTGCCAAAACTTTGGCCTTTGAGTGTCTTGTTTTTAATTTTACTAATTCTTTCTCAGAAAAAATTTCATGCACTTGACATGAACCGTTCCATAAAAGCATATCACGTCCCGTTTTCTTATTTAAGTATCCGCCTAAAAATTTATCGGGGGCAAATATGATTTTTTCATCCTGGGGCAAGCTATTAATAATTTTTTCAGCATTTGAGGAGGTGCAAATAATATCTGACATCCCCTTTACATCTGCGGAACAATTGATATAACTAATCACCGTATGATTAGGATTATCCTCGAGCCAGGCTCTAAATTTTTCTGTGGGGGCACTGTCAGCAAGCGAACATCCTGCGTCTAAATCGGGTAAAATTACTATTTTTTCAGGATTTAAAATTTTTGCAGTTTCACACATAAAATGGACCCCACAAAATAAAATTACATCTGCCTCTGTTTTTTTAGCATATTGGGCCAACGCAAGACTATCTCCCATAAAATCTGCAACATCTTGAATGTCTGGATCTTGATAATAATGTGCCAAAATAACGGCATTTCGTTGTTGTTTTAACGTTTGGATTTTAGAAAAGATATCGTTCATTTTGTTGTCAAAAATTAGCCTTAAATTTACTTAAAAATCTTATTTCATTACCGTTTTTACTTTGGCCAATGCAATAATTATTTTTCAGGTGGAAAATAATTAGAAAGAATAATCAAGCCCGGGAGACCAAACATCCATCCCTGAAAAAGGGGAATAAGTCCACCAATTAATCCAATAATCAAAAAAATTATTCCTACAGAAATTTTAATGGTGTGTCGAATCACTTCTCACCCATAATGACTAGAGTGCCCATCCAATCATCTGTTGCAAGACATTGCCAATGCTGAATGTTTTTAAAACCAGCTTTTTCCATAATAGTGAGCCAATAATCTATAGGTTGCGTATTCATATTTATTCCACATTCACTGGGCCAGTTAATCGATGGTAAATTTTCAGTATAATGGTCTATACCAAAAATAAAACATCCCGTTTGATTAAGCCATTTTGTATAGATGGTATTTATTAATTCTGAAGGATTTTCAAGGTAATACAAAACCTCCATTGAATGAATGATATTAAACAAATGAGATGGTGCCCAATTTAAAATATCTGCACAAATGTAATCATTAACTGAATCTATTGATTGAGCTTTTTTAATCATTTTTTCTGCACCATCAATACCTACAGAAATTTGGCAGTTATCAATTCCTTTAAACTTTCGCACTACCCAGCCATTTCCACAACCTACATCTAATGCTGAAAATGAATTAGCAAAATATGGTTCTAATTGATTATACATAAAAGCAACTGAATCTGCATGACCCTTTTCCATGCCCACATCTTTTCCAGCTTCTGCCCAATTATTAAAAAAAGATGTAGCAGAAGGGTAATTATCATTAAATTTATGTGAATTGCTCATATTAAAATTTACAGAGCTTTACCTTTCCCTAAATATGAATTTAACTTTATTGCTTACGGAAATTAATATTAATCTATGCCTATTAATTTCATAAAAAATGACTAAAAATACTTTAACAGATATTAGAATTGTGCTTCCAGAAACGCGCCAATTAGATCAATTAACAACTATGCTTGAAAAAGAGCAGGCAACCGTTATTCGGTGTCCTTTAGTTGCAATATTAGATAATCCAGATACTGCGCCCGTAGAATCTTGGTTGCAAAAGTTCATCGCTGCACCTCCCCATTTATTTATCATTATGACTGGTGAAGGCCTCCGTCGGTTAGTGGGATTTGCCCAGCGGTTGGATTTGCAGAAGGCCTTTATTGCTACGGTAGCCGATACATCCAAATTGGTGCGGGGACCCAAACCCGTGATCGCTTTGCGAGAAATAGGTTTAGAACCGGATATTCGGGCAGCGGCACCAACTACCGATGGTATCATTGAAACACTCACCCGCATGGACATTGAAAACCATCAGATTGGAATCCAACTCTATGGCCAGGAACCCAATGAAAAACTGATGGATTATTTAAACTCACGGCAGGTAGATCCTCAGCCGGTGGCGCCTTATGTGTATGCCTCTGAAGCGGATGATGCGCAAGTACTAAAACTTATCCATGATCTGCAGAATGGCCAAGTCGATGTACTGGCCTTTACCTCAGCCTCTCAATTTAAACGCCTTCGAAAAGTAGCTCAAGCAAATAATCTCGAAAACCAAATGGTAGAAAACCTTAATAAGATTAAGGTGGCAGCAGTAGGACCGGTAATGGCACAGGAGCTCATAGATGCTGGGGTGCAGGTGCATATCCAACCTGCCGAGAAATTTTTCATGAAACCCTTGGTAAATAGAATAGTGGAGAGTTTTAATACTAGGGGTTGAAAGTCCGGTATCAGATATTAATTAAATACTATATACCTAAAACCTATCAGTGACAGCATTCTACCACTACCCTACGGCCATCAGTAAATACCGCTTCTTTCCAGATGGGAACATCTTGTTTTAGCTGCGTAATAAAAGCAGACATGGCTTCCAATCCCTCCCCTCGGTGAGGCGACCAAATAATTACCTGTAAAGAGGCTTCTCCCACCGGTACTAACCCAACCCGATGTACACAGTATAGGCGACTAATTTCATAACTACTTGCAACTTTTTCTGATAATTTCTGTAATTCTGTTTGAGCCAACCCCTCATAATGATCATAAAAGAGCCTGGTAATGGGCTGACCCTGTTCCTCTTTGCGTACCCTGCCAAAGAAATGAAGCTCAGCCCCATCATCTCCCTGGAAATGCGGTGGAATTTCATAAGATATGGAATTCTCTGTAATGGTGGTCTCTACCATTTAACCTCCGGATACCGGGGAGATTAGGGCCACTTCATCCCCATCCTGAAGAATATGATTCTCATCTACATAAATTTGATTCACCGCCACCCGCAGGGGTAAACCACCTAATTGTTCTACTCTTTGGAAAATAGTAGCTTTGAGGAATTGAGATACGGATATGCCCTCTTCTATAACTAAAATCAGTCGGCTTTTCTTGAATGCTTCACGAACCTGAGCAAAGCAACGAATATGTAATTCGATCATAATAGAGTCTTCCAGAGTAATAGATTTATAATAACAGGAATTCCAGATGTTAATGACATTTCCTTTGGGGGTGATTCAATGATGATTAATCTTCTAAATTGGCAATGAGAAAGCTGTAATTTTACCCTTCGATTTTAAGTTAATTTTTACCCTTTAAGGAATCTATGAGAAAAAATAGTTTTAGAAATATTGCCATCATTGCACACGTTGACCATGGTAAAACAACATTGCTTGATGGGCTTTTAAGGCAAAGTGGTACTTTTAGTGCACACCAAACGGTTGAAGACCGTGTTATGGACTCTATGGATTTAGAAAAAGAACGTGGCATTACGATTACAGCCAAAAACACCGCAATCCATTATAATGGTGTAAAAATTAATATTGTAGATACTCCGGGCCACGCTGATTTTGGTGGTGAGGTTGAACGAAGTTTAAATCTTGTAGATGGAGTATTATTACTTGTGGATTCCAGTGAAGGACCCTTACCTCAAACCCGATTTGTACTAAAAAAAGCCCTCACTAAAAACTTACCTGTAATTTTAGTTATTAATAAAATCGATCGCGCTGATGCACGTATTGATGAAGTGGTTAATGAGGTTTATGATCTTTTCATTGACTTAGAGGCTACAGATGAGCAAATTGAATTTCCCATTATTTATACCAATGCAAAAGAGGGTGTTGCCCATGCAGAATTAGGTGACGATTCAAAAGACCTAACTCCATTATTCGATTTAATCTTAGATAAAATTGAGGGACCGGTAGCAGATGATGATATTGAGCCCCAATTTTTAATTACCAATTTAGCTTATGACCCCTATGTTGGACAGGTTGCTGTTGGGCGATTGGGAAATGGCACATTAGAACTAAATAAACGATATAGTTTGTGTACTAAAGATGGTATCATTCATGACCAAAAATTTTCTGCTTGTTATACCTTCAATGGTCTGGAAAAAATAAAGGTGGCTAAATTAGAAGCTGGTGATATTATTGCCGTGGCTGGAATTGAGAATATCAATATAGGTGATTCAATTTCCTGTAATGAAAATCCAAAACCATTACCACGAATTAAAATTGATGAGCCAACCGTTTCTATGCATTTTCATGTAAACAATGGCCCGTTTGCTGGGAAAGAAGGTAAGTATCTTACTTCAAGAAATATAAGTGAACGATTACAAAAAGAAATTTTAGGTAATGTGTCATTACAAGTAAGAGACACTGAACGAACTGATGTTTTTGAAATTCGTGGTCGTGGTGAATTACAAATGGCCGTGCTCATCGAAACCATGCGACGTGAAGGTTACGAATTTATGGTGTCTAAACCACGTGTCATCACAAAAGAAGTAGATGGTAAAGTATTAGAGCCTATGGAAAATGTATTTTTAGACCTTCGTGAAGAACATGTTGGTGTAATTACTGAAAAACTTTCTATACGAAAGGGTCGGATGACCAATCTTCAAAATAATGGTTTTGGTCGAGTGAATCTTGAATTTATCATTCCTTCACGTGGATTAATTGGATTCAGAAGTCAATTCTTAACTGACACCAAAGGTTCTGGAATCATGAATACGCTTTTTGATTCTTACGCTCAGTGGTTTGGTCCTATTCCTCAACGTATGACGGGCGTACTTGTGGCAGACCGACAAGGAAAAGTGACTCCTTACGCCAGCCAGGCTATGGTTGATCGTGGTGAACTTTTCTTGTCGGTGGGTACGGAAGTTTATACGGGAATGATTTTAGGTGAACGAAACCGTACAGGTGATTTGGATGTAAATATTTGTAGAGAGAAAAAGCTAACGAATATGCGCGCCTCTAGTTCAGATGCAACAGTAACCCTACGACCACCCCAACTTCTATCTTTAGATCAGTGTATTGAATTTATTGCTGAAGATGAACTTATTGAAGTAACGCCGGCGACTATTCGACTACGTAAAATGGAATTGAATGCTAATAAACGTGCATCATTAAAAAAGAAGGAAATAACGGGGTAGAGAAGAAATTATTTGAAATTATTTATTAAAGATGCATCTATAAATCCAAACTTGAATGTTCGGGCGAGGATCACAAAATGAGCTAAATAATGAGATGGGTATTTAAATTGATTGTTCAGCTGTTCTCCGCAAGAATGTGTAATAACACCATTACGTTTTTGCCTATAAACACCCGTCATATCTACAAAATCAATCCCCAGTTTTTGCTGCCTTCCCACCAGAGGATTTCTACCCGTACAATTGATGTGATCGTTTACATGTAAAATAGTTTCATGGTCTAATTGCTTATTTTGAGTAATATCATAAATTGATATTTCTTTGATATCCATGTTTTTTAAAAAATCGATGCAAACCTCACTATTACTGAAATCTAAAACCGTTCCTTTCGGATAAGAAATACCACTTATTTCTAATTCTTTTGAGATAACAATTATTGCCATTAGGGTCGTGCTCCAAATAATGCGGTTCCTAAACGAATATGAGTTGCCCCTTCTTCAATTGCCATTTCAAAATCACGGGTCATTCCCATAGATAAATTTTTACACGTGTTCATTCCCTTTGCTAATAATTCATCTCTTAAAATACGAGTTTGAGAATAAATATTTCTATATTTCTCACCCATATTTATGTGGGGCGGAATCATCATTAATCCTTCAATAATGATATTATCTAGCGATGATATCTCTTGAATTGCATCAATTAAATTATCCGAATCAAAGCCATGTTTTAAGGGATCTTGACCTGTATTTACTTGAACATATATTCGTTGTATTTTATTAAACTCGCCTGCAATTTGGGATATTCTTTGAGCTAATTTTAGGGTATCAACGGTTTGAATTACATCATAAAGTTTAACTGCCTTGCGGGCTTTATTTTTTTGTAAATGCCCTATTAAATGGACTGTAGCTTTATTTCTATTTTCGAGTTGGGGGAGTTTTTCTGCCGTTTCTTGAATACGACTTTCGCCTAAACAAAACAGGCCACATTCAATAGCTGAATACATAGCCTCAACGGGAAATGATTTGGTAACTGCAACGAGGGTTATGTCTTTAGGGTCTCTATCGGATTTTTCCGCACTCATTAAAATCCGATGATTAATATCATCCAATATTTTGGGGTGGATGAAAGAAATAATTATTCCTCTGTAGATTCTCCCCCATCACCATCATCTTCCTCTTCTTTCAAAACGCTGGTAATGGTGGAGATTTTAGCGCCATCATCTAGCTTTAATAATCGAACACCCTGTGTGTTTCGGCCAATTACATTTATATTTTCTACTGGTTGGCGAATCATGATGCCCTGATCGGTAATAATCATAATATCATCTGTATCTACAACTTCCATAATGGTTACCAACTTACCAATTTTATCATTACATTTTATAGTATAAACACCTTTACCACCGCGATTTTGAGTTCGATAAGCTTCCACATTCGTTCGTTTTCCATAGCCTTTGCCTGTTGCAGCTAAAATACTTCCCTCCCGCTTAACCACCAACATTCCCACAACAAAATCATCTTTAAAGCTCATGGTTATTCCACGAACACCCATTGTTTTTCTACCCGTTGATCGTATGGTCTTCTCTGCAAAACGAATCGCCTTTCCACCACTTGTGGCTAGGACTATATCTTGATCTCCTTGGGATACTTTTGCTTCAATTAATTCATCATCTTCACGGATTTCTATGGCATAGATTCCACCTTTACGTGGATTGCTATACAAGCTCAATGCTGATCTTTTAATAATACCCTTTTTAGTGGCCATTACAATAGAATCGGTGTCATTGAATTCTTTGACAGACACAAAGGCTTTTACCTTATCGCCTGGTTCACAACCAATAAGATTTACAATCGCTCTTCCTTGAGATGTTCGTGATCCCTGTGGAATTTGATGCACCTTTAACCAATAACATTTTCCACGATCCGTGAAAAATAACATTGTACTATGGGCAGAGGCGATGAATAAGTGTTCTACAAAATCGTCTTCTCTGGTGTTGGCACCTTTCATGCCGCGTCCACCACGGCGTTGCGTTTTCCAGGTTGCGGTAGGAAGCCGTTTTATATATCCATTATGCGTAATCGTTACCACCATATCATCATCAGCAATCATATCTTCAATTGATAGATCCCCGCTTATTGGTATAATTTCTGAACGGCGATCATCACCATATCTTTCATTTATTTCTTTGAGCTCTTCTCGGATAATATTGCTCTGTAAATCATGACTTTCCAAAATGTCATTGAGTTTTTTTATTAGGATTTGAAGCTCATTATATTCTTCAACCACTTTATTAACTTCCATTGAAGTAAGACGTTGAAGGCGCATATCCAAAATTGCTTTTGTTTGTTTTTCAGAAAACTGAAATTTCCCAATAAGTGAATTACGGGCTTCCTCAGGATTTTTTGAGCCACGAATAATGCTGATGACTTCATCTATATTTTCGAGTGCAACTTTTAAACCCTCAAGAATATGAGCTCTATCTTCAGCCTCAATTAATTCAAATTTTGTTCTTCTGATAATGACAACGCGACGGAAATCTAAGAAATGAACCAACATCTCTTTTAAATTCATAACTTTTGGAACCCCATTCGCTAGGGCTAGCATGATTACTCCGAAGGAATCTTGTAATTGAGTGAGTTTATAAAGATTATTTAATACAATATCGCCTATGGCATCTCGTTTACATTCAATCACAACCCTAATACCATCTTTGTCTGATTCATCTCTTAGATCAGAAATTCCATCTAAACGTTTATCACGGACTAAATCTGCAATTTTCTCTACAAGATTCGCCTTATTAACTTGAAAGGGGATTTCTGTGATAATAATGACTTCTTTTCCATTGGGCAATTCTTCAATCGTTGCTCGACCACGCATAATTACTCGACCACGGCCTGTTTTAAAAGCGCTATGTACACCATCAATTCCCATGATGTATCCTCCGGTTGGAAAATCTGGACCCTGGATATGGTTTTCAATCAATTCATCAATGGTAATGTCCTTATTATCAAGAATTGCGCTTAAACTGGAAATTAACTCCCTCAGATTGTGTGGTGGGATTTTGGTCGCCATTCCCACGGCAATACCATCTGCACCGTTCATGAGAAGATTAGGGATTTGAGTTGGCATAACTGTTGGTTCTTCTAAAGTATCATCGAAGTTAGGTTGAAAATCAACAGTATCTTTTTCAATATCCTTTAGCATTTCTGATGCCACACGATCCATACGGGCTTCGGTATATCTCATTGCAGCTGCATTATCACCATCTATGGAACCAAAGTTTCCCTGCCCATCCATAAGCGGATAGCGCAATGACCATGGTTGTGCCATGCGTACCAATGAATCATAAACTGAACTATCACCATGTGGGTGGTATTTACCCAACACTTCACCTACAATTCTGGCACACTTTTTATATCTACGATTCCATGTTGCACCCAAATCTGAGGTTCCATACAACACTCTTCGATGTACCGGTTTTAATCCATCTCTTACATCGGGAAGTGCACGACTTACAATAACTGACATGGAATAGTTTAGATAGGACTCCTCCATTTCTTCTACAAGGTCACGAGGGATTATATAGCCATGTTTTATTTCTTCGGACATATTCTTCCTTAAATATCTAGGTTAGATACAAATTTTGCTTTTGAAATAATAAACTCACGTCGAGATTCAACAACTTCTCCCATTAACTTTGAAAAAACTAAATTAGTTTCAACCAAATCATTAATAGTAACTTGATAAAGGGTACGCGTTTCTGGATCCATAGTCGTTTCCCAAAGTTGCCCAGGATTCATTTCACCCAATCCTTTATATCGAGCGATATCAACTTTTTTATCACCAACTTTTAAAGTTTCAAGAATTCTATCTCGTTCTTCGTCTGTGAAGGCATAATGCTCTTGTTTCCCTTTTGATAATTTATATAATGGCGGTTGAGCAATATAAACATATCCACCCGTAATAAGTTCTGGCATTTTACGATACAAAAAAGTGAGAAGTAGGGTTCGAATATGGCTTCCGTCCACATCCGCATCTGTCATAATGATGATTTTGTGATATCTTAATTTTTCAATGTTAAAGTCCCCTGCTGAGGTTTCTTCGGACTCCGAATCCCCACCAAATCCTGCACCCAATGCCGTAATAATGGTTTGGATTTCATTATTAGCTAGTAGTTTGTCGATACGTGCTTTTTCTGCATTTATAACTTTTCCTCTTAGAGGGAGAATTGCTTGAAATTTACGGTCTCTTCCTTGTTTTGCCGAACCGCCCGCAGAATCCCCTTCCACTAAGTAAAGCTCACTTAAGGCGGGGTCTTTCTCAGAACAATCTGCTAGTTTTCCAGGTAGTGCTGAAATATCTAGAACATTCTTTCTTCTAACTAATTCTCTGGCTTTTCTTGCCGCCTCTCTTGCACGGGCTGCATTTTCTGCCTTACCAATAATTTGTTTCGCTATGTTCGGGTTTTGTTCAAAGAAATCTGAGAGTGCCTCCATAATAATAGAATCACAAAGTCCTTTTATTTCACCATTACCTAATTTGGTTTTAGTTTGTCCCTCAAATTGTGGCTCTTGTACTTTGATCGATAATACAGCCGTTAAGCCTTCCCGAACATCATCTCCACCTAAGCTAAATGTTTTTCCTTTTACTGGTTTAAATAAATTATTTTTTGATGCATATTGATTTAAGGATCTAGTAAGGGCCGATTTAAATCCCGCGAGATGGGTTCCTCCTTCAATTGTATTGATATTATTTACAAAGGTTAGAAGTGTTTCAGTGTATGAATCATTATATCTCAAGGCTAAATCTACCGGTGTACCCTCTTTTTCACCTTTAATGTGAATCGGCGTTTCAAATACCGGATGATGGTTTTGATCGAGATGAATTACAAATTCGGAGATTCCGCCTTCATAAAAATGTTCTGTTTTGCGATCTGAATTTTCATCACTAAAGAAAATAGTTATTCCGCTGTTTAAATATGCTAATTCTCGGAGACGCTCATCAATAACATCATATTCATATTTTGGTTCGACAAAAATGTCATAATCCGGATAAAAACTGATTTTTGTTCCTGTTTTATCTGTGGTTCCGATTTCTTTCAGTTTATTTTTTGTGATACCCGTTTCATAGCTTTGTGTTGAAATTTTTCCATCTCTATGGATTTCCGCAATACAACGTTTAGAAAGTGCATTTACCACAGAAACTCCCACGCCATGTAAACCACCTGATACTTTATAAGAGTCTTTGTCGAATTTTCCACCAGCATGAAGAACGGTCATTACCAATTCAAGTCCGGACTTGCCTTCTTTTTTATGGAGGTCTACCGGAATCCCCCGACCATTATCTTCTACTGAAATACCACCATCTTTTAACATGGTAACAATTATGGTATCACAATGCCCCGCCATTGCCTCGTCAATTGAATTGTCTACCACCTCCCAAACAAGGTGATGAAGTCCCCTTTTTCCCAAATCTCCAATATACATGGCGGGTCGCTTTCTAACAGCCTCTAATCCTTTTAATACGGTTATGCTATCAGCAGCATAAACTTGGGGTTGGGTTATCTTTTCCTTCTCAATCATAGGAAGCGTATGTCCTTTATTTTTGAATTATTTAATTTTTTGTTCAATTTTTTTATAATATCGGTTTTCTGAAAAAGAAGTTCATTGCGCCAAACCGGTGTTTTGGTTTTAATCGTTAAAATGCCCTTGTTAAAATTTTTGATAATTGTATTTTTAAAAATTGATTTACCCACACACGCTTCCCAATATTGAGCAATATTGCCTTTGTCATAAGCTGGTTTTAGTTTTTCTTCTCCTAAAATTTCACTTAATGAATCCTTTAGGCTACGGAACATAATTCACTTTTATTCTCAAGTTTAATTAAATTGATATTTCCAATGTTTTTAAAATACAATTCTGCACTTTTGTCTGTTGTTGTAATAAAGGTTTGATAATTATTATTTATGAGTTGGAGAATTTTTTCTCCTCTTGTCTTATCTAGTTTTGCAAATAAATCATCTAAAAGTAATACCGGCTTTTTCTTCGTTATACTATAAATATAATTTGCTTCAGCCGCCTTTAATACAACGAGAAATAATTTTTTTTCGCCCTGGGATGCCTGATTTTTAATATCAATTTTTCCAAAATAAAAATTAATTTTATCTTTGTGTGGGCCCACACTTGTTTGACCGCTCTGCTTATCTTTTTCTATTCTTAATTCAAGGTTTTTCAGATAATTATTTTTTATATTTGTCTCTGGCAATCTGTATTGAAGCCGCCCTTGTTGGTTTGGGGTTATTGTTTTCCATAAAGAATTAAATTGTTCGTTGAATTGTTCAAAAAAGACCCTCCTGAATTCCCAAATCTTTTTAGCTTTTGGTATCATTTGTACGTCCCAAACAACTATTTCATCATATGGCTTATTATTAACAAGACACCTGTTTCTTTGCTTAAGAATTTTATTATATCCCGTCAGTGTTTCCAAATATTCCTTATTTGTGATAGAAAGAATTTTGTTAATGTATGTTAAGCGTGCACTGTTCCCTCCTGCAACAATATCTATATCTTCAGGTGATAATATTATGCTTGGGAAAAGGCCAATCAATTCGGACAGTCTTTTAATTTCTCTTCCATTGATTTTGATTTTTTTTTGTTTTGCATTTTTTCTATAAGCAATACGTATGTCTTTATTTCCAGAAATTTCACCTATTATGCTCATGGTTTCTGTGTCTGTTTTCTGAAGGCTATCTCTAGAGCCTGTTCGGAAACTTTTTGATATTGAAAGTGTATGAATTGCTTCCAAAATGGATGTTTTTCCCACTCCGTTTTTTCCATAAATTAAGTTAATTCCTTGTGAAAAATTCATTTTAAAGGAGGTTATAGATCTTAAATTTTCTATCTCAATAAATTTGAGGAACAAACTTAATTAATCATTTAATCTAATTGGCATTAAAAGAGTTGTTTTGTCCTCGCCAGCCTGTTGCTTTGTTGGAAGAAAAATCCCTGCATTTAAAGGGGACTTAAAAAGTATTTTTATTTCTTCGCTTTGCTGGTTTTTTAAGACATCTCCCAAATATTGTGCATTATATCCAATTATCATTGGTTCTCCTGAGTAAATACATTCTATCGTTTCTTTGCCCGTTGTAATATTTTCCGGATCTTCTGTTGAAATCGTTATTTTGTTTTGGTTTAATGATAGTGCAATTTGTTTTGTGGATTTATTTGAAAAAATAGAAACTCTTTTCACTGATTGTGCCAATTCTTCCTTGTTAATTGTTAGTTCACTTTCATTATCTTTTGGAATAACGCTTTCATAGTCTGGATATTTTTCTTTTATTATTCTTGATGAAATTCTTATCGATTCAAGGTTTACCAAAATATGATTTACTCCAATTTGTAGAGACAAGGACTCTTTTTTCTGTAAAAAGGGTTTTAGCAGAGATAAAAATTTTACAGGTATAACAACCGATCCCTCAAAAGATCCCGATTTCAATTCCATTTTTTTGAGTCTAACTAGGCGGTGTCCATCAGTTGCAACTGCTGTTAATCCCTTTTTGTCTATATTGATTAATACGCCCTGAAGTACGGGTTTCAATTCATCTCTACTTGTAGCATATGTTGTACAATTAATGATGTCAAGAAATTCTTCAGATGGAATAATTAGATTATTGCCTACTTTTATTGATGGCTCAGAAGGGAATTCTTCTGATTGCTGTCCCATAATGGTATATTTACCACAAGTACTACTAATCAAAACCTTCCCAATATCTGAAATTTCAAAATGCAAAAACTCTTCTGGCATTGCCATTGTAATTTCCAATAATGTATTTAAAGGGATTGCAACCATTCCAGGTAGTGAATTGTCAACCTCTATTTCTACCGAAATATAAACCTCTAAATTTGTTGCTCTTATTGTTAGCTTGTTGTTTATTGTTTTAAATAAGGCACAACTCAAAATTGGAAGGGTTGATCTAGTGGGGACCGCCTTACTTAGGTGTTGCAATGAATGTAAAAGTGTTGCCTTTTCAACAGAAAATTTCATATAATTTTATCCTGGTTTTAACCGGTTGAATGAGTGTCATAAACAATAGGTAATTTTATCTTAAATAGGGGGTTTTATTCAAGACAATTACAGACACTTTTTTTGTTAAATGGATATATATATTTAATTACTTTTAAAAGAATTTATTTATTATATATGTAATAAAGTTAAAAACTAAAAATAAGTCCCTCAAAGGGTGATCTTTTTTTACTGAAATTAACATACATTTAAAGGAATTCTTTATGTGTATAACAATGTTGGTAAGTGTATAACTTATATTAAATTTAGAGTAAAGGTTACGGTTGAAAAAGTTTAATATAAGTTATACGCTTATTTTTATCTAACCAAGATTGAAGTTTTTTGTTAATCTTTTCGTTTTTTGCAAACCTCTTTATAGCTCCCCATGAATTATCAAGGGTAGGTGTTACACTTTTTGTTTTTTCAAAAACATAAATCAACAAAACAGATTCGCCATCAGATTCAAAGGGAAATGAAAGAGAATAAGGATCTGTTGATTCAATCGTTGTGACCACCTTTTTGGGGATGGCGTTTAAATCAAGCAGCGGGTACACACCCGAAAGGTTTTTATAATTAAATTTGTATTCTTGAGCAAGTGAATCAAAAAGTCCAGGGTCGTGTTGATATTGCGAAGAGATGTTTTTTATTTTTTCAATAACACCCTTTTTATCTTCATCGGAGGGTTTAAGCAGACGTAAAATATGACGAGTATTAATGCGCTCACCCTTTTTGTCAAGCAGTTGAATTATATGATAACCAAAAGGGGAGAGTATGGGAGGGCTAATTTCATTAATGTCAAGAGAAAAGGCCACCGCCTCATATTCCGAAACCAGTGTTCCCCTTTTCATATAACCAAGATTTCCCCCACCCGGCGCAGAACCAGGATCATTTGAAAATTCTATTGCCATTTCTTCAAAAGAAGCACCACTAACAATCCTATTTCTTACTTCAGTTATAAAATCAAACGCATTCTTTTTGGCCTTTTCTCCAACAACAAAAGGAAGCTCTATTATGCTAAATTTTATTTTTGGTTGGGAGGGTGGTAATGAATCTTTATACGTAGTATAAAAGTCAACAACTTCTTTTCTAGAGACTGAAGTACCAGAAAACAATTTATATTGAAATCTCTCAAGGAGCATCATTTTTTTAATTTCATCCCAATAATCTTTTCTAATCTGTCTAATTGGTATACCTAAAGCATCCACAAGAGCCTGTTCGGACCCAGCTCTCTCAATAATTTCTTGTAGCTGAACCTCTAAGGCACCATCTATTTCCTTGTTTGTAATTTCAATAGTTGTATCTTTTTCTGCAGAAGAAAGAAGCACATATTGGTCTATAATGTTTGCAAGGGTCTCTTTATAGATTTGGTCAAAAAGATGTGGAGTTTTTGTTAAGTCCACCCCTTGTTGCATCGCAATCATTTGCGATTGCTGAAGAACATCGGTGTGTAATATTGTATTTTTTCCAACAACAGCCAAAAGGCCATCGACGGGAGCTTGTCCCGTATAGACAAGAGAAAAAAGGAGATAATATAAAAAACTAATCGGCTTCAACAGTTTCTCCATTAAAAAAGCCTTTATTTATAACAATTTGGTGTTTTTTAAATAAACCCTCAACACCATTGCTCTTTGCGTCATTTTGGGACAGCCTAGTTAAGACAGACTCAATACGTGAATAAACGTTATTGAGTTTAGAATATTGTTCTGGGAGCATTTTTTCAAGACGAATAATTGAATAACTTCTATCTAAATTTTCTATTACCGATGAAATCTCCCCTGCTTGCAAAGAAAAGGCAATTTCCCCCAGATTATTATATTTACCTTCAGCAAATGGCGACATTAAACCTCCACGCGAGGGGCTTGTTTTGCTAAACAAAACAGCAGCCTCTTCAAAGTCAAAGCCAAATTGAATTTCAAGCAACAAACTATCTGCAAGGGCCCTATCTAACACTTTAATTTCTCTGACTAACGCTTTTATTGGATCTTTATATTTTTTATTTTTATTTTCATTATAATAGGCTTTTACTTGCAGTGAGTCTGGCAACGGGGCCGAGTTTACCAACCACTTTAAATAAGTGTCATACAGGAGAGAGTTTTCCATAGCGTCAACTTTATTTTTGTAAACAGCCTTATTATTGATATTCTCTTTTTGTCCCAAAGTAAGAGCAATATCCTGAAGAATTATAATATTAAAAGCAGCCATAACATTATCAACACTGTCTAGGTTTGGATGCCTTGATGAGGGGGAGCTGCGCAGTTTTTGGGCAAACCATTTTATTCCAATTCCCCTATTATTATACACACACACAACACCAATATTGCCTGAACTTTCAAACAATGAAACAAGATCTACTTTATATTGCCCCGCAACCCTTTTTCTTTCCTTTTCTTTGTCGATTAAGGCAACAATTTTTGCTATGGCGTAATCATTATATCGTACGCTTGCATTCGATAGATTTAATGAATCAAATTCAGCAGCAGCTTTTTTTAGAAATGGAGAGACCGTTCCACGACTTGCATTGTAAACTACAGACGCCAGTGCCTCTCCCGTCAGATTTGAGTGCTCAGAGGGGCGCTTTGCAATAATAATTACCACATGATAGCCATAATTAGTTAGAATGGGATCAGAAACCTCACCCACCTTTAATCTGAAGGTGGCCTCTTGAAACGCCCCATCAGTTCTCCCCCAACCAATCCATCCCAAAGAACCTCCATTATTTGGGGCACTAGGATCATCGGAATATTTTTTAGCAAGAGCCGAAAAATCCTGACCATTGCTGAGTTTAGTTTTAATATTTTGCGCTAATAAAAAAGCCTCATCTTTTGTTCGTTTTGGTGGTTTCTGAAGTCGTGACTTTTCAAACCCCACTAGAATATGGGAAAGATCAATTTCAACCTTAATATGTAGCCGTGTTTTTGAAAGAGTTTCTTCAGAAATCAGGGGCCTAGCAACCAATTCCTCATATACAGAATTTACCATAACCATGTTGGACCGATCTCTAAGTTTAACAGCAATATTTGGGTCATTCATAAAACCGAGGGATTTAGCTTCAATCGCACAAGCCTCCCTTTTAATATAATCCTTCAACATGCGATCTTTTTGCTTTTCATCACTATTTTCCCACTCACTTCTACCATATTTTGAAAAAAAGTCCGTATCTGAAAAAACTTGATTACCTATAGTGACCGCATCAATTGAAAATGCAAATGAAAGCAGTATTATTGCGTAAAATATGCGCATAAATTCTCCATTAAATTATGTATTAATTATAGCCCTTAATTTATCCATAAACATGAAAACCTTCGAAGATATATCTTCATTTGAATTAATGTTAAATTGAATACTTAAATTTTCATTTTTTTGAGTCTTGAAATAATATTCCCAACCAACGTCTTTTGCTAATTTAGGAAGACATTTAAAAACATTCTCAATAAAAGGTTCCAAGTAAGTTTGGCATAAAACGAGAGCAAGATGGGATTTCTTTTTTTCAATTGCAAGAACACCAACATTAGAAGCAATGACTTTCATTTTCCAGGTAGTGATTAAACGTTTAACTGAATCAGGAAAGGGACCGAACCTATTAATGAGCTCGGTCTCGATAGTTTCAATGTTTTTTAAATCTAACACTGAACTCAAGCGGCGATAAAAAGAGATTCTGATAGAGGCTGAAGGTAAATATTCATCAAGAATGATAGCATTATTATAAATATTGATAATAACATCCTGGGGAAGAATTTCTGGAACTTTAATAGTTCTTATCTTTACTAAAGCCTCCTTTATATATTCAGAGTATAGTTCGAAACCAACACGACCACCACCACTTTGTTTATAGCCAAAAACAGCACCGGCTCCGCGAATTTCAAGATCCATGTTCGATATATTATATCCTGCGCCTAAATGTGTATTTTCTTCAATAGCCTTTAATCTTTTAAAAGCATCCCTTTTTAAGATTTTTCCTTGAGGTAAAAGTAAGTAAGCATAAGCTTGTTTTATTCCACGCCCTACACGCCCCCGAATTTGATACAGCTGCGATAATCCAAAACGATGGGCATTATTGATAATGACAGTATTTGCATTTGCAATATCGATTCCCGTTTCAATTATGGAGGTGCAAATTAAAACATCAAGCTGTTTATTAATGAAACGATTCATTTCTGATTCAATTTGACGGGGTGGCATTTGGCCATGCACGACGCCAACAGAGACAGAAGGTAAGAGCCTGTTTATATATGAAACATAATTTGGTAAAGTCTTAACATCGTTATGCACAAAAAAAAGCTGTCCATCACGATATTTTTCATTAATAATGGCAGACTTAATAAGGGCATCATTAAAATATGATATTTGAGTTTCAATTGGTAGGCGTGATTTTGGTGGTGTTGTAAGTGTAGAAATTTCCCTAATTCCGGAAAGGGCTAAATTTAATGTCCTTGGGATAGGGGTTGCAGACATAGAAAGAACATCAATCGTATGTTTAATTGCCCTAATCATTTCCTTTTGCTTAACACCAAAACGATGTTCTTCATCAACAATAATTAAACCAATGTTATTTAAGAAGATATCATCATATAGTACGGCATGTGTGCCTATAAGGACATCAATTTTACCACCCACCCATAGGTCTTTGATTAATCGAATTTCTTTTTTAGTTTTAAATCGAGAAAGAGAATTTACAAAAACACCAAAAGATGTTAATCGATCACGAAAAGCGCTTTCTAACTGTTGAGCTAATATTGTTGTTGGAGCTAAAACAATCACAAATTTTCCATTTAAAACAGCACGGAATGCAGCCCTAATAGCAAGTTCAGTTTTCCCAAACCCCACATCTCCACACAACAGCCTGTCCATAGGCTTGATACCAGACAAATCATTTGAAATTTCATTCCAAGCACGCTTTTGATCAACGGTTTCTTCATAGGGAAACTGGTTTATGAACAGTGATTCAATTTGAGTATCTACTGTAAATTCAGGACGATTTATTTCACTTCTCATTGCATACGCAGCAAGCAGAGACTCAACAACCTCTTCAGCTTGTTTTTTAGCACGGCGTTTCTTTTTCCCCCACAACCCCTTTTTGTTCAAGGAGTCAAGGACGACATTATCTGTTTCGCCGTTTGCGTAATGGCTTAGCTTATGTAGGTGATTGATATCAACAGAAACCAACCCACCATCAAAATACTCTAAAACCAATAATTCTTGCAGGCTACCCCCATTTCCTTCCAGAATTTTTGTGCCCCGAAATAAACCAATTCCACAATCTTGATGAACAACATAATCTCCTATTTGTAAATCAGTAAATTTGAAGTTATTGTCATGAAAACCAGAATGTGACCGCCCCCCTTCAGAAGACTGATTTTTTAAAAACCAGGGTGGAATCCAGGCATTATTTTGCCCCAAGAATCCCGTTGGCACATTATATTCAAGAAGATTGTATTGACGACGATGTTTTTTAATAAAGCCGTCAAATGTAAGCTCATTAAAGGGAAAGGGAATTTTCTTATCAAAATCGGCATCTGTAAAGAGACAAGAATCTTTATTGAGAAAAAATGTTAAAAAATTATCCTTTATTAAAGAATCAATGGTTATAGGTTTATCATTTCGGCTACTTGCAGGAATTTTAATGTCCAAGAGGCTTTCTAGCGTTGTTTGAGAATGAACATCAAAACTATGCAAAACAACATCATCACCATAAAATCCAACCCGGACTGGATGCTTGGAAGTTGGGGGATAAAAATCTATAATTGCACCACGAATAGAAAATTGAAAACAATCTACAACAATATCAACATTTTCATATTTATTTTCACTTAAAAAGGCAATCAAAAAATCATATTCACTGTCTTTTTTTAAAATAAACGGCTGAGCTTTTGATATACGAATTTCCAAGGCCCTTTGTGAAAGACTACAGACAATTAGCCTTACATCATCCCACAAAGAAGATGAAACAGCTGTTAATAAGCGGAGTGATTTATTATAGAGTGAATTGAAACCAATAGGGATATCATTCAAAGAGGTACTTTTTGGTGGAACCCAAAGAACCTGATTATTGTACCACGTCAACTGATTTTGTTCGTGCAATAAACTGAAAATTTCATCGGGGACAAAGAGACAAGCAGCTTTATCTAATGCAAAATGAAATGGAGTCAGGAAATTGGAAGTGCACCCCTCGATACATCCACCCTTTAATAAAAAATCTATTTGTTCTGCAAGGAAAAAATCAGGTGATTGTTTCACGTGAAACAATTACACAATTTGTTTCATGGCAATTGAAATTATAGAAACATCGGAAGCACGAACACCAGCGATTCGGGTGGCTTGGCCTAATGTTTCCGGGCGAACAAGATTAAGCTTAATGATTGACTCTGATGAAAGGCTATTAAGTCCAGAATAATTAATTTGGGGCGGTATTTTAATATTCTCCATTTTATTAAATTGTTCTACACGACGATTCTCGATGTCCACATATCCTTGATATTTAATATCAGTTTCAGCAGTAAAAAGCGATTGGAATTGGTATTCCAAAAGACTTTCATGGACACTTTGTATTTCAAATATTGTAGTGACACCTTTTAAAATGGTCTTATGCAAGGGCTCATTGTTCTTAGAAAATAAATTACATTTAGTTGATTTAAGAAATTTCTTAAGCTCGCTAACTTCATTTTTAAATCTTTTGTATTTGTTTTCTTGCTCAGCCCCTATCAATCCCCATTTTATTCCTAAACCGGTGAGCCTTAACGGAGCGGTATCTGGTCTCAATGAAAGTCTATGCTCTGCCCTAGAAGTAAACATTCTATAGGGCTCATCAATAGTTTTTGTAATAAGATCATCAATTAATACACCTATATATGAATTGCTTCGTTTTAAGACGAAGGGATCAATGCACAATTGTTTGGCGCACGCATTTATCCCGGCAATTAATCCTTGAGCTGCAGCCTCCTCATAACCTGATGTGCCATTAATTTGTCCAGCAAGATACAGTCCATTTATAGATTTAGCCTCAAGTGTAGATTTCAGCTGTGAAGAGGGGAAATAGTCATATTCAATGGCATATCCTGGACGAATTAATTCAACATTTTCTAAAGCGGGAATCTCCTGCAGTGCTTTGATTTGGACAGATTCTGGCATACTGGTTGAAAATCCATTTACATAAATTTGATTAGAATTATGCCATTCGGGCTCTAGGAAAAGTTGATGACTACTTCTTGACGCAAAGCGGACAATTTTATCTTCAATGCTTGGGCAATATCGGGGACCAATTGCTTTAATTTGTCCTGAAAACATGGCAGAATTATGTAAATTGTCTTCTAAATACTTATGAACAGTTATGTTGGTATTAACAATATGGCAAGGTTCATTCATCGGTGTGAAATTATTAGGTGAATTGATTGAAAAAGGTTTTGGATTTTTATCACCAGGGGCTAATATGGTTTCATCCCAATTAATAGAATTTGCAAGCAATCTCGGGGGGGTCCCTGTTTTTAATCTACCGACCCTAAATCCTTTATTTACAAGAGATTCGGTTAGTCCAATTGCAGGTTTTTCGCCCATTCTACCCGCTTTAAATTTTTGATTACCAATATGTATTAGGCCATTCAAAAAGGTTCCAGCAGTTATGATTAACGATGAACAAGAAATAACATCACCACCTTTCAACAATACAGTAGATATTGCTAAGTTATTAACAGTAAAGTCAACAACTTCCCCAGCTAAAACTGTAATATTTGCATCATTTTGGATTATACCTTGAATGTATTCAGTATATTTTAATTTATCTACTTGGGCTCTTGGAGACCAAACTGCACGACCTTTAGATTTATTGAGGGTTTTAAATTGTATTCCAGAAAAATCTGCAGCCAAACCCATAATTCCCCCAAGGGCATCAATTTCTTTTACAATATGTCCTTTTGCAAGACCACCAATGGCGGGGTTACAAGACATTCTTCCCACTGATTTTGGATCAAGGGTGACTATTATTGCCTTACCGCCCATTCGTGAAATAGCAAGTGCAGCCTCAATTCCAGCATGCCCACCTCCAGCAATTACAATTGGATTAGCTTTAGGCTTCATTTGCCCACACAAAAATTAGAGAAAATATTATTAACCACATCTTCATTTGATATCTTTCCAATTATTTCTGATAAAGTGTCATTTAAACCATGTAGCATAGATGCTAAGATATCTGTTTCAATATGATTTTTTGTTAATTTTAAAGATTTCTCAGAAATTATTTGTGCGTCTAAAAGTAAATGTTTTTGACGTTTAGAAACAATAATGGGGTCAAGAGTCACTTGTGTACCAAAGGTTGAGGATAACTTTGTTGATAAAATATTAAGAAGCCCATTTATGCCATCTCCATTTTTAGTGGATAACAGAAGAGAATCTAATTCACTCTTTACGGTTTCAACACCTAAATCTATCTTACTCCGGACAAATATAATTTTATCCATATTTAATTCAAGATTAAGACGACCATAAGAATGATGTGGATCTTGCTCATCAATAAAAAGAATGATGTCTGCTAATTCAATTTGTGATTTTGTTCGCGCTATCCCCATTGATTCTAGATAGTTATCAGAATCCCAATAACCAGCAGTGTCAATTAAGCAAATGGGAAACCCATCTAACTCAAACCAAGACTCTACCACATCACGAGTGGTTCCCGAAACCTCTGATACGATAGCCCTATCAAAACCAAGAAGCGCATTAAATAATGATGATTTACCTGCATTTGGAGGACCAAATAAAACGACTCTTGCTCCAGAGGAAAGCATTTTCCCCATAGATGATGTATTTACTATTTTAGAAATATCATTATTAATTGAATTTAATTTATCTATCAGTATTTCATAACGTGTAGAATCAATTTCCTCCTCAGTAAAATCGAGTTCATGCTCTACCAAAGATAACAAATCAGTAATTTTATTTTTCAACTTATCAACATAGTTTGAGACATATCCATTGAGGCTGTTTAAATTATTTTTAACAGCAAGTGACGATTTAGAAGCAATTAATTCAGATATTCCTTCTGCCTGAATAAGATCAATTTTTCCATTCATAAATGCTCGGAATGAAAATTCACCAGGGTTAGCGGGTCTAATGTTATACGAAAACAGTGCATTTAAAATTGATTTTGAAATATATTCCCCACCATGGCAATTAATTTCAATTAAATCTTCACCGGTGAAACTATTTGGAGCCATAAAATAGATGATAATCCCACTATCTAATACTTCCTTAGTCACTGGACAATAAATAGAAGAAAAGGTGGCCAATCGGTCTTTTGGAGCCTTGTTATTTGTGAGTTTTTTAAATAGAGGTAATAAGTTTTTACCCGAGATACGAATAATTGCAAGCGCACCAATACCTGGTGGTGTAGCAAGTGCTGCAATAGTGTCATTATTATACATAGTTTTTGTGAGCGTTAAGCCCCTTCAGTTTTTAAGCGAATTGATCTTTGTTGAAAGAAATTCAGAATATTATAAACAGTATAATAAAGATTTAGACCGGATGGAAACTGATTGAAAAGTAAAACAAAAAATCCATTCATTATATACATCATGGGTCGTTGAGATTTATCCATCGTAGCCATTGACATTCTTTGGGTTAAGAAGATTGAAATTCCCATTAATATTGGGAGTACCGCAATATGACCACCATAAATAGGCAGTGAAAAGGGAAGATTTACAATTATATCTGGCTGAGATAGATCCTTTATCCATAACATAAATCCAGCCCCACGGAATTCTATTGTAGATCTAAATACAACAAATAAAGCCCAGAGCAATGGCATTTGAAGAAGCATGGGCAAGCAGCCACCCAATGGATTAACTCCCTTTTCTTTATAGAGCGCCATGACTTCTTGATTCATTTTTGTAGGATTGTCTTTTAATTTTGCTTGAATTTTCTTTACTAACGGTTGAATTTTCTGCATTTTTTGAGAAGATTCAAAGCTCTTGCGTGTAAGCGGACCGGTTATTACTCGAACCAGGAGGGCAAAAATGATAAGTACAAATCCATAATTTAATTTTAGTGTATTATGGAGAAATTTTAAAAACCATAGAACCGCTTTTCCGATTGGTCGAATAAGGGTGAATCCAAAATTCATGGTTTCATCTAAATCAGTTCCAGTGTTTTGAATGTGTTCCAAATCTAGTGGACCCAAATATAACCTTGAATTAATTTGCTCTATTGAAATTGGATAGCCAATTGAAGCAGAATAAACAGGGGTGATTTCCCGTTGTGGGAATTGCCCATTATGAGACTCTAAGGTTGCAAAGCTTCCCTTTTTATCTGCAATTAATGCAGCTGTAAAATATTTATTCCTTATAGAAACCCAATCCGTATTGCCCTCTAATACTTGTCGAGCAAAATCACCATCAGCACTGGTTTGATTTATATCTTCAGTTTCGCCAGACTGACCTGACATAGCCGAAGCATAAGTAATATCATCTAATTGAATTTTTTCAGTAGGTGTTAGCCCACCATCCCAACGAAGCTCGAAGTGGTCTCCATAGAATTTATCTGTATTTGTTAAAATGTAATTATGTTGAATCTCATAGGAATCACCGTGGAAAGTAACATCTTTATGGATGCTCATACCACTTTCATCCATATATTGGAATGAAAAAGTTAATTCCTCCTCAGCATTAATAGTATATATTTTAGTATAATAATCATTCAATATAGAAAAGGGTGCATTAAATAGGAGATAATCATCCATTGCAACATCATAAGACGCAAGACAGGGAGAACAGCCCACATCATCTACGGGAGCAAGAATAACTAATTCATTATCAACATAGTTTCCGCTTGCATCATAACGACCCATATAGCGGTAATCAGTAGAATTCATTTCATTCAATACCATTTTAACGATAGACCCCCCCCCCCGATTTGTCATAGTTACAGAATAAAGATCGGTATTAATTACAAATGATTCCTCATTTATTTTAAATTGTGTGGGAGTTGAAGAAACCATTTTTTGTGAAGGGAGCTCACCTTTAATGGGCTTAGATATTGAGATAGTTTCTGTATAAAGTTCATCCTGTGAAATATCAGGCTGAATGCCCAACCAATCATAATAATAGGGTTGTAATAGCAACACCAGAAAAATGAGTGCGCCAGCTATAAAAATTCTTTTATTGTCTAAGTTCATGCAGGGTCCCAACCGCTATGTTTTGAAAATGGATGACATTTGAAAATCCGTTTACTGCCATTTATAATTCCGTGGAATGCACCAAATTTATTAATTGAATCAATCATAAATTGTGAGCAGGATGGTGAAAATTTACATGATGAAGGAAAAATTAATGACAGTGTGTTCTGGTATAATTTGATAAGAAGAATGAAAAAGGGATTAAGCATTTATTCTACCAATCAACTTATTAAAGGAAATATTGATTTCAGCCCAAGTTATCTTTTGCTTTTTAGGCGAAATAATCAATGTATGTGAAAATCCATTTTTTACTAATGTTTGAAAACATGTTCGGCATCGTCGTTTAAAAAGATTTCTATTCACAGCATTTCCATACTTTTTTGAGACAATTAATCCCAACTTCGGATTAACATCCTTTATATATCTAAACAATAAATCCCCGACTTGCAGGGATTTAGCCTCAGTAAAAACAACTTTAAACTGAGAATTTGAAAGTGAAGGTTTCAATTAAGCAGTTAGTCTTTTACGACCTTTTCTTCTACGTCTTGCGATAAGCTTTCGGCCATTTTTTGTTCGTTGCCGAGACAAAAACCCATGCTTGTTTTTTCGTTTTCTATTACTTAATCTAATTTTAATTTTCATAACGACCTTTATTCAGGTTAGATACAGCCCGGAAATTTAATAAACTTATACTGAAAAACAGAAGAATTTATTCTTCCCAATAGGCCCTAACGGTCGTATTTATTCCACCACGAGCATGAAAGTTGCCAATTACTTCTATTTTTTTCGGTTTGCACGCACCTTTAAAGTCATCAAATATCTTATTTGTGACATGTTCATGGAAAATCCCCATGTTTCTAAATTTTACAATATATAGTTTTAACGACTTTAATTCTACTATATGGTTTTTTGGTGTATAATTAATCTCTATATTTGCAAAATCAGGTAACCCTGTTCGTGGGCAAACACAATTAAACTCAGGAATTGAGACCCTGACCTCATAATCCCGATTATTATATTCGTTGGGGACAATTTCTAAATCTTCTAAAATTGGATTTTCATTATTCATATTTACTAAGTTTCTGTTTTATGTAATTTTTAGTTTTTCCATAGAGGATCTAATTACATCTTTCCTTTTTTGGATAGTATCCAGAGTTGCCTCTAACAGTCCATTAATCCCAAACCCAGAAACGGTGAAGGATGCTACTGAAGAACCGGTAATTACAGCTTCTAATAATTCACCCATCCCATGATTAACTAAATGGCCAATAAAACCACCTGCAAATGAATCACCTGCGCCAGTTGGATCAATTATTTTATCAATTGGGAAAACGGGGATTTGAAAACGAATATCATTATATGCCAAGAGTGACCCATTAGCTCCTTGTTTAATAACAACAACCGAAGGTCCATTACTTAATAGTTTTTTCGCAGCATTATAAATATCAGCTTCTTTGGTTAGTTGAATCGCCTCCTCATCATTCAAAAGGAAAATATCAGCAGATTTTATTACATCCCATAATCGTTCAGGGCACAAATCAATCCAAAGATTCATAGTATCACAAACAATAGTATTAACAGCCTTCATTTGTGAAACAACACTGAGCTGTAATTCAGGCTGAATATTCCCTAGGAATAGAAATTCAGCCTCTGAATATTCATCCAAAACCGTGGGCTGAAATTTTTCAAACACTCCCGCTTCAGTAAACAGGGTGTCACGAGAAGAGTAATCATCACTATATCGGCCACCCCAACGGAAAGTTTTTCCAGGCTTTCTTTGAATATTTAGAGTATCAATATTATTATTATATAGGTTCCATGCATCTTGAGGAAAGTCATCTCCAACCACCCCTACAAGACTTACTGGTGAGAATAAACATGCAGCCAAGGCAAAATACGTTGAAGACCCACCCAGAATGTCTGTGCGATTTCCTTCGATGGTTTCTATGCTGTCTAAGGCAATTGAGCCTACGGCTAATATAGATTTTTTTGTTGTCATTATGGGGAAAGTTTAGCCCGATTTTTGCGCTAAAACCAAGTTGGAATCAAGTATAGGATGTCCTAAAATTATACATGGCACATTTAGAATATTGTTCGAATTGTGGTGAAAAAAATACTATGGGATTGATTGAAGGGCAAAATCGGTTTCATTGTAATTCGTGTAAAGAAATTCATTATGAAAATCCAAAACCAACGGCCACGTTAATTTGCATAAAGGGTGGAAAGCTTCTTCTTGTTAAGCGGGCCGTTCAACCAGCAAAAGGGATGTGGGGACTTCCAGGCGGGTTTATAGAGTTGGGTGAAACCCCAAACGAAGCAGCAATACGTGAATTGAAAGAAGAAACCAATTTAGAGGGGATACCAATGCGGCTATTAGGGTATTGCTCCCATCATAATACAGTATTTGGGGATGTGTTGCTTTTGGGTATTGAAATAAAAATTTATAACTGGAGTGATATGAAAGCGGGTGATGATGCGGCCGATACAAAACTTTTTGAATTAAATAATTTGCCTCCACTTGCATTTACATGTCACCAAAAAATTGTAGAAATGTTTAATTCAACTTAAAGACCCTCCAGATGTATGGTGCTGGTAAAAAGGAGCATTACCCCACCGGTTAACCATACATTCTCCCAATTTAAATCAAACTCTATATTCAATTCTCCACCTGGAACGGTAACCTTGATTAAATTTTGTATTCCTAAAGTTTTGGACGCATGAAATGCGGCAGCAACTGAACCAGAACCACAAGATAACATCATTTGCTCAATCCCCTTTTCATACGTTTCAACATGAATCGAATTTGGACTTAATTGAGTATAAAAATTTACATTAATTCCTTTCGGTGAGAAATCATTTGAAAATCGAATTTTTTTACCGGACTCATAAACATTAACTTCTGATAGATCCTCGACAGGAATAACAAAATGCCTGGCCCCTGAGTCAACATGGACTCCACGAAATCCCTCTACAGAAATTAAATCTGTTTTGTATTGAGGCGTTTTCATTCGCAAGCGAATATGATTACCATTAATTATCTCAGCATCATGTGGACCATCTCCAGTGTAAAAAGCTGTTTTAATTTTGATAAACCCTCTTTGGTGCATATATAATACAGCACATCTGGCACCATTGGCACACATGGTTTCCCATGAACCATCATTATTATAATAATCCATATTGAAATCGAGCACATTATCAGGAGAAAGTAGTAATAATCCGTCCGCACCAATTCCGATTCGTCGATTACAAAGTTGTTGGATTAGGTCTGGAGTGAGATTAATTGATTTTAAATCTTCAGAATAAAGAATAATAAAATCATTTCCAGTACCATGTGCTTTTGTAAAAGGTATATCCATGATGTAATTTATACGTATCTTAAACAATGCAAAAACATATTAGAGAGATAAATTTTTGATATTAATACAAGACATTCTTAAAAATACATGGGATATTTTTAGTAAAAATTTGGTTCTTTTCATGGGCATGTTTGCCATGATTTTTTTACTTTCCCTTATAATGGGATTGCTAAGTCCCAATATTTCTGCTGGAGAGAACATTCAATTTTTTTTATTTAGAATCGCATCCAATTTATTTAGTATGGGCTTAACTTTAGGGAGCATTAAGATTGTATTAGATGTATTGAACAGTAAGCCCACAAAAATTGAAAATTTATTTAATAGCTTCCAATTATTAATACCTTATGCGTCAGGATATTTACTTTTTTCAGTTGGGATGCTTTTATTATTCCTTCCCTTTTCTCAATTGATTATTAGTAATGAAAATATTTTGATTAGTATTGAGGCTTTTTTATCAGGAAATATTGATGAATTTATTGAATTGTTGACATATAATGTGAATTATAAATATCTGTTTTTGTACTGTTTACCCTGTTTTTATATGTGGATAAAAATTCAATTCTTCCCATATTTTATTGTTTCAAAGGAAATGGGACCAATTAATGCGCTCAAAAAAAGCTATGAAATTACTGAAGGACATACAGTATCACTCATTTTATTTATAATGACATTGATAACGATAAATCTAATTGGAATAATTCCCTTTGGGATGGGATTACTCTTTACGATTCCCTTCAGTTTTGTAGCAACAGGGGTAATGTTTACTTTATTAAATAACTGAGAATGATAGTATTCCAATAATAGTAATTATAAAATATCCAACGAGAACAGATGCGCCTTCATAATCTTTTGCTAGACGTTGGCCAAAGAAGAGTGCAATTAGTGAAATCGAATTGATTATTAATCCATAAAGCATTAATTTTTTCACCCCATTCACGAAAAAATCAACAATTCCTACAACACATAAAAGTCCACCAAAAAGTTCAGAGAGGGTAATTAACATTAATAATATTGGTACTATGTTTTTTAGTGGGGAATTGGAAAAATGGCCAATGAGCCAATCTAAGTTTCCTTTACGGTCAAAAATTTTATCTAACCCAGATTGTAAAAAACAAATTGCTAAAAAAGCGGATATTAAAATCTGAGAAACATCTAATGCTGAGATACTAAAACAATTAAAATGAATCATGACTCAATCCTTTTTTCTTGTATTAAATAACCAATTTTATTTTCAACTAAATTTAATAAACCCTGTATCCCTAATTTTTCATACTCTGAAGTTTTTGTTGGTGTTCCAATATACACATTAATAATTCCGGGTCTAAGTGTCCATCTATTTTTGGGTTTATAATGAAAGGGTAGAACGGCACCGATGGGAAGGATGGGGGTGTTAGTATTAATGGCCATATGAAACCCACCTTTTTTGAATGGTTTTAAATTTCCATCAAGAGTTCGTGTACCTTCTGGCAAGATGGCCATATGATAGCCTTCATTTTTAATCACATTTTCTGCAAGTCTTATACTTTCTAAGGCTTTTTTTTGATTTTCTCGATGAATTGGAATTGCTCTGAATTTTTTTAACATTATACCAAATAGAGGAATTCTATAATTTTTTGCAGCAATAACACCGGTGAATTTACCTTTGATAATGCCGGCATATAGAAATGGATCTATAAAACTACCATGATTAAACATGATGACAAAAGGGCCACCTTTTGGAAATTGTCCATGAATTCTAATAATAACTCCCATGGATAATAAGAGGACTCTACAAAAAATGGGCATATAAGCAAAAATAAATTTATTGGGGAGAAATCCAATTATAATAAACAAGGCACCAAACAGAATAAACACTATGAGGGACGTGATATAGAAGAAAATACTAATTAATGCGTGATAGATAAACATGGATTAATTTCCGGAATTTTATTAAAAATTTTATGATTTGCTTTAGGGAAAGGAAGTGAATAAATATCATTAGTTTTAATCCACCTAAAATCAGCACAATCTATAGCTGAAGGTTCCCCCTTCTCATATTGACAGTGATATGCAGTCAATTCAATAGTAAAATGTGTATATGCATGTTTGATAGTTTTAATCTTTTTACCCACCGAAACATGTATGCCTAATTCTTCTCTGATTTCTCTCTGAACACAATTTTTAGCAGATTCATTTTCTTTTATTTTTCCTCCAGGGAATTCCCAAAGTCCACCCAACATTACATTAGAATGTCGTTTAGAAATAAGAATTTGGTTCTCTTTCCATATTAGACCAACGGCAATTTTATGATGGGGAACATTTCGTTTTTTTTCTGAAAGTGGATAGTTAAACATAGTATTATTTTGGTAAGAATTGCAGAAATTATTGATAATACATTCACTACATTTTGGGTTTCTCGGCTTACAAATAGTGCTACCTAAATCCATAATCGCTTGATTAAAGTCTCCAGGAGATTCAGGGCTAATTTCATTTATGAGGAATTGTTTAATAACATCTAATCCTTTTGAAGGAGGTGAATCAAGCTCAAGAATACGAGCGACAACTCTTTTTACATTTCCATCAATGACTGGAATGACTTCATTATATGCAATAGATCTCACTGCGGCATGGATATAATCTCCAACACCTTTTAACTTGCGGAAACCATCGCTATCCCTTGGGATTTCCCCATTATTATTATTTTGAATCCATTCGCATGCAGACTTAAAATTACGTGCACGTGCATAATATCCAAGCCCTTCCCACACTTTGAGCACTTCTTCTTGTGTTGCGTTTGCAACGGATTCGGTATTTGGGAATTTTATTAGCCAACGCTGATAGTATGGCTTTACGGTTTCAACTTGGGTTTGTTGAAGCATTACCTCAGATAGCCAAATTTTATAGACATCAGCTTCCCCACGCCAGGGCATTTCTCGTACCCTTGAAGTATACCAATTTAATAATTGTTGAGAAAAATTATTTTTCACGATATTGCGTAAAGGACCAATTTAATTGTTCTAATACATCGCCAATGCTTTTTTGTAGGGCCAGGGGGATTGTGGAAAGAATTTCAGTAGCGCAGGCATCAATCTCTGAAAAGAGTAAATCAACAATTTCAACCCCACTAAATGTTAATAGTAATTGGAATGTGCGAGCATCCTCAAGATCTCGTTTTCGTTGAATAAATCCTAGTAATTCCAGCTTATTTACGTTTCTAGACAGGGTGCTAATATCTATTCCCAATTGTTTAGCAAGCCCAGAGATAGAGATACCATCACTTGGCATACGCAACAAGAATTGCGCTTGGGCAAAACTGAGACTATGTTTTGAAGCCGCTTGACGCGTAATACCGTTTATATGAGCTGAAATTTCCTGCAATTGTTCTGAAAAATCCATACTTGTATATTACAAATATATTAGAGAATTTTAAAAAGAGAATTTATAAAATTAGCATCAATTTCATTAAGGCTGTTGATAATTTTATGAGCTGGTGGCATATCTTTAACATCCACAGAACCTGTTAATGCAACCACTGTTGCCTTTGCGCTTAGTCCTGCTTGAATCCCATGTACTGAATCTTCTATGATCATCGTATTTTTTGCATCAATGTTAAATTGTTCCATCCCCAATAAATATGGGTCAGGATTAGGTTTTCCTTGCTTAGTCATTCCACCATATACAATATGCTCAAAAATGCTACTCAGATTCAAGCGTTCATCTACCCACTTAAACATATGTTCGGGAGACGAAGTAACTAAACCTATGGAATACTGTTTGTTTAGTTTATTAATTAAATTTTTAAACCCATGCATGAAATCCAAATGTTGTTCAAATTCTGATAGAATATATTGACGCCCTTTTTTCATAAAGAGAGTTCTGTCTTCATCTATTTTATATCGCATCATACTTAAGTTATAAAAGGTTTCTTCGGAACATCCGCGAAATAACTTCCAGTCTTCATCTGGGATAGTTACTTCATATTCTGCGAAGAGTTTTATTTCACCTTTTGCATAAAGAGGTTCAGTATCAATGGTTACACCATCAAGATCGAATAAAATGAGTTTACAGGGATTCACAATTGTTGAGTGATTAAAGTGAATATAAAAGGGAGCAATGTTTCAGATAAATTTTAAAAACTTCTGAAGATTCACTTTCGGGTATATGTCCACCAATTACACGGTGGTGATCCATATGAAGTGTTTCAATATTTTGCCAAATACCTTTTTGAGGATTTCCATCAAATTTTTTAGCTGGCGCAGGGCCATTTTCCCCTGTTGACGGTGCATACATTGAAATGGTATTAACAATGCCATCATTTTGGTACCATTCTACACCGGTCTCTTTTGATTTCCCAAGGAAAAATCCGACAGGTTTTAGCAACCATCTCATTTCTGAATCTGGTTTATGTATTTCTGAATTTTCCTTTTCATATGTTGCATAACTAGCAAAAGTAAAATAGTATGTATCTTGATTGGTTACATATGTTGAATTAAAGTTTTTTGATCCTTCCAATGAAAGATCCCAAGAAGAGAAATTTTTTGATTCTCTAATTTTAGAAGACTTAACACGTTTCCAAAAGGGTTTATTTTTTTCATTCGGTTCTTTTTTTAAGCCCCATTGTTCTAAATCAAAGTTATAGAATTCAGATAAGAAACTTGAATCAATAGATCCTACCCATGAAGCAAGATTCTGTGCAAAGGGGAAAATATCCATGATAATTGGTGCGAGCGTTGTTCCATCATGTGGTGTAGAAATTGTAGTGACACTTTTTATCCACCCATCATAGTTATTTTTTAATAACAATGATGTTTCATCAGGGTAATTATTTGCAAGCAAGAACTCTAACATCCTTGCGGTAAGGCCACCCTGACTGTGTCCAATCAAATGTATAGGCTTACTTTCATCCCACTGTGGATAAAGTCCTTCAAAACACTTATTATCGGGTTTTTGGATAATACCAAATTCTTCACTATGTCCTTTGCCATAGTCCACACACCCTCCCTTGATTTGTGCATAGGCCTCAATAGCTCGATCCCAATTAGAGGATACCGGGCCAACAGACAAAGTATATACATTGTAGCCCAGTTTACGTAATTCCTCTTGGTAGTCGTTTTTACCTCCCCAGTACCTATAGCCGTTCATTTCATCCCGGCCCCAACCCATGAACCCATGAATCAAAAAGATGGGATCATTATTAGCAGAGAATAATGTTCCTATGAAGATTAGGGGCAGTAAAAAGTATTTCATTAAAGTTTTAATTTGTTTAATGCCTGTATTCTATTTAGTACAGGTGGATGACTATAGGATAAAAATACAGGCAGCGGGTGAGGGGTAAGATTTCCCAAATTTTTAACGGTAAGATTTTTAAGTCCTGATATCATGTGAGATGTATTCTTTAGTGTAATTGCTGAATATTCATCTGCCTCAAATTCATGTTTACGTGAAAGTTTATTAAGGAAGATAGATAGTATTAACTCAATGGGTGCGTATAAAAGTGAGAAAAAAATAAGTCCTGCATATACTGAAGGATTGATTGCGGTCATACCAAATGCAGCATGTAGTTCAGGCATTTTTATAAAAAGGCCTAGTATATATAACATAATTCCAGAATGAATAATGGATGTTATCATGCCTTTTATAATATGTTTTTTCTTATAGTGCCCAACTTCATGAGCTAATATGGCCAAAATTTCTTCATTAGTATGATCATCCATAAGGGTATCAAATAGCACTATTCGTTTGTTTTTACCAAATCCAGTAAAATATGCGTTTGAATGGGCAGATCGCTTAGATCCATCAACTACATAAACTTCCGTTAATGGAAAATCCACTTTTTTTGAATAGTTCTCAATAGCATTACGTAATTCGCCACCTTCAAGAGGTGTGAATTTATTGAACATGGGTGCAATAAATTGTGTATAGATTTTGGGCATAATTACGGATAAAAGTGACATTAGACCCCAAGCATATAGCCATGCATTATCTAATGTCTCAAAGAAATATAGAATGATACTTATAAGCGGAGCCCCAAGTATTAATAACAGTACATATGATTTAAGTTTATCTAAAATATAGATTTTAGGTGTTGATTTATTAAAGTCAAATTTTTCTTCAATAACAAAGGTAGTATATAAGCTAAATGGTGTAGATATGATGTCTTGGACTATGGTAATAATACCGAAGAATATAAGACCCGTTATAAGAGGAGAGTATCCGAAAGAACGCGCATATTGATCTAGCGTATCAAATAATCCAAAAGAAATCACAAAGAGTATTAATATAAAATTAAAAGTAGAACTAATTCGCCCAAACCTTGAATTGGCACGAGTATAGTTTTGCGATTTTTCATATTTTTCTTCATCATAAAAACCAACAAATTCATCTGGCAGTGTTGTGGTTAGCGATTGGAGATTTAGTTGTCTTGATATAAAGCTGAGTAAATATTCAAAGATTATTGTTCCTACAATAATTGTTATAAATATATTCATTACTTTTTATCCTTATTTATTTTTTTCCCACTCTTCTACAATTGCTTTAGGGATTGGGTAGCTGAGGAATTTCTTTCCATCATCCATCGCTGATGCGTTCTCTTGGACTTGGTCGTAGGCAGATTCTAAATAGGACTTATTATCTAAAAGCTCATATAATCTGAGGTTTACTTCAAAATCTATATTCTCAGCATCCTTGATAAGCGTGTGTATTTTTTTTTCATCATAGTCTTTACCAAGATGTTTGTAGCTAAGGTAGAGATTAGTGGTTGTTATAAATTCTATTGTTTTCAGCCCAATTTCTTTTTGGATAGTTAGGGATTTTTCTAAGTACTCTATTGCTTTATCATAGTCACCTTTATCAGCGTGCACATTCCCGATACCATTCAGGCCTTGTCCCATCCCAAGCTTATCACCAAGTTCCTCACATATTGCAAGTGACCTGCCATAGTAGTCTAAGGCTTTATCATAGTCACCTTTATCAGCGTGCACACTCCCGATATTAATCAG
>Ga0208879_1000346_pt1 | contig 47903 bp, 37 predicted proteins | sample Knorr_S15_td_Bot_FD_185605 | JGI IMG/M metagenome (GOLD analysis project Ga0208879, IMG submission 185605) | Marine microbial communities from Southern Atlantic Ocean transect - Knorr_S15_td_Bottom_ad_5009_LV_A (SPAdes) (version 2) | ecosystem: Environmental > Aquatic > Marine > Oceanic | place... | reverse complement strand
ATCATAGCCTAAAGCTAATTTTCGTGTAAGAATATACAGTTGATTCTTAATGTCAGAAAAACGAATTCGCTCTAAGATAGCGATTTAAATCAATTTGGTGAACATTTCGGTTCTGTCGCATTAATATACCAAATATAGATTATTTAGTTTTGAGTTATAATTACTTCCTATGTTTAAGCACCACAGATATCCTAAATTCATTATTCTTCAAGCTGTTTATTTCAAGTTTCGTTTTACACTCTCCTATCGAGATATTGAAGAGCTTATGAAGATTAGAGGTGTCAAGGTTGATCATTCTACTATTCAACGATGGGTGTTTAAGTATGCACCTATGATTGAGGCATCCATGCATAAGAGAAAAAATAGAGTTTGTACTAGTTGGAGAATGGATGAAACCTATATTAAGGTAGCTGGTAAAGACAGGTATCTTTATAGAGCGGTTGATAAGTTCGGGGACACTGTTGACTTCCTTCTAACCAAAAGAAGAATGAAAGGGTCAGCTCAAAAGTTCTTCAATAAAGCCATTGCTAATAATCAGAACCCAAGGATTATCAACATTGATAAAAGTGGTTCTAATTTCACTGCTATTAGAGCGGTTAACAGAAATAATTTCTGGAATAAAAACATCAAAATTAGGAGGTGTAAATACCTTAATAATTGTGTTGAACAAGATCACAGAAACATAAAGCGAAGGATTGCTATTGACACTGGTTTCAAAGAGTTTGAATCCGCACAGAGGACACTGGCAGGAATTGAAGTAGTCAGCATTATTAGAAAGAATCAAATCGTTGATTCTAAGAAATCCTATTTCAAAACTTTCCTTTCATTAGTCGCATAATCTCTAATTCAAATAGGATTTTTAGATTATGCTCAAATTAATGCGACAGAACCTTTTTTTAACTCTTACTAAATAAGGCGTATGCTATTATTCCGAATGTTTTGAAGACGTACATATGTGTTAACTCCCTTTAGTAACGAGCATATCTTTAATACCACCAACAGAGCTTAACACACCCGTAGCTTCGTAAGGGATGTAGATAACTTTATTATCTTGGCCAGAAGTCATTTCTTTAAGTGTTTCTAGGTACTTCATGGCAACTAAATAGTTGATTGGGTCACCACTTTTATGTACTGCTTCCGTTACTACTTTAATAGCTTTTGCTTCGGCATTGGCAATAGCAATACGTGCTTGAGCTTGACCATCAGCAACTAAAATAGTGGCTTTCTTTTCACCTTCTGCACGATTAATATCGGCTTGTCTTGCCCCTTCAGCCTCTAATACTTGAGCTTGTTTAGTACCTTCAGCTTCAAGAATTGTTGCACGTTTATCACGCTCTGCACGCATTTGTTTTTCCATTGCCTCGCGAATATCCATCGGAGGGTTAATGTCTTGTAATTCCACACGATTTACCTTAACACCCCACTTATTCGTAGCATCATCCAAAATCTCTTGGAGTTTTGAATTAATAGTATCTCTTGATGATAATGTATCGTCTAAATCCATCTCACCAATCACATTACGCAAAGAAGTTTGCGTTAGCTTTTCGATAGCTTGAGGCAGATTGGCAATTTCATACACCGCACGAACAGGATCCATAATTTGGAAGTAGATCAATGCGTTAATCTCTGTCACGATATTATCGCGTGTAATTACATTTTGTTTTGGGAAGTCGTAAACAGCTTCTCTTAAGTCTATTCTATTTTCCTTTATATACCGAACAAGAACATTACCCATTGGCCCATCTGTGGAATAACGCCAAACAATTTGACGAGGCTTATCTAGAAAAGGGATAATAATGTTTAATCCAGAGTTTAGTGTGCTGTGATATTTCCCCAAACGTTCAATGATAATTACTTCCGATTGTTGAACAATTTTAATTCCACCAACAGCGAATGCTACGGCGAATAAGGCTATTAATACTGCAATGATTGTAAGTCCCATTTTATTTCTTTTTTACGGTTACTATTGTACTTTCTATGTCTACAATTTCTACTTGTGTATGTTCTTCTATAATATCGTTGTTGAGTGCATGTGCTCTCCATTGGTCACCGTCAATTGATACACGCCCTTTGTTATTTGCATTATCTATAGTTTGGGTTACAAGCCCAATACGCCCCACCAAAGCATCGGTATTGGTTTTTATTTTGTCCACATCTCTTATCCCTTTATTGTAAAGTAAGGGGCGAATTAAAAACAAACTAACGAGCGTGGTGATAGCAAACACCACTAGTTGGGCATCCAAATCGTAACCTAAATAAGCACCTATAGCCGCACTTATGGCACCAATACCTAGGCAAGCAAATATAAAGCTAAGGCTGAAAATTTCGATGATAAATAAAAGGATGCCTGTATACATCCACCAATGCCAGTTAAGAATGTCTTCCATGTAGAATTATTAAAATGATTATTTTTATAGCATACCGAATATACGGCTTTTTAAGGCTTAGCCAAAAATTTGGTCCCTGGCATCAAGTCCTTTGACTATGGAAGAAGTTTAAAATTATTAGTTTTGAGTATTCATGATGGAATTTAATCTTTTGACTTTACTATACCTCTTCAATAGATTTTCTTCACAAAGGTCTACTAAGTGTGAACGATTTGTGGTAAAGAATAATACCATTCTTCAAACCAGAAATAAGATTATTTACTTAATACATATAGGTTTTAATCTATGTTAATACTGTCATTTAAATGGCTTTAGGTGTGGTTTTTGATATTTAAAGAGTTAATTTTAATTATCAATTCTAACCCTCCTTATTATGAAGTTTAACAGGATAATCGTAAGTATTTTATTATTACTTACTTCTTATTTGCCAGCTCAAGCTCAATGTGATTTAAATTTTGATTTTGTAAATACAGGATCAAACATGACGGTATTGTATACCCTCGATGCTGTAAATGATATAGATGTCGTATCTGACCTTGGGACGATTGGAGCATTTTATCAGACCAATTCCGGAGATTATGTCTGCGCTTCTTCAACGGAGTATAGTGGTAGTCAAGCTCAGTTACCCTTGATGGCTGATGATTCTACCACTCCCGGAAAAGATGGATTCAGTGATGGAGAAACGATATATTGGTTTTTTCAATCGACTTCGGGTGCACTGTATGAAATGGAGACCAATCCTGCAGATGTTTTTGTTTTGAATTCAATATCAATCATATCTTCTGTAGAATTGAGTGAATTGGATTGTAATTCTACAGGGGGAGATTGTGAGCCTTTAGAAACAGAATATACAAATACCGGTGCTAATATGACGATGTTTGTTACCCCTTCGGCTGCAGCATCTCTAAGCGGTATAGGAAATGGCGTTATTGCTGTTTATTTCTCAAATAATTTAGCTGAAGTTTGTGGTGGGTCTATTGAATTTGATGGAAGTCAAAATTCGTTTCCGGCTATGGGCGACGATGCGACGACTCCAGAGAAGGATGGCTTTACGTATGGAGATGAGATAACTTGGAAGTTTCAGGCTGATAATGGCGCTCAGTATAGCTTAAATCCAAGTCCAAATGATGTTTTTTCTTTAAATGCAATTTCATTTGTTAGTTCATTTACTATTGAACAAACTTGTGAAGGTGAGCCTGAGACTATTGAAGGATGTACGGATAATCAGGCATGTAATTACAATGCCTCTGCAAATCTTAACGATGGTTCATGTGAATATGCATCTGATGGATTTGATTGTAATGGAACTTGTACTTCGGGAGACTTATTAACCTTCGGCGGTGGATCATGGATATCTGAAACGATGTTTGTAATCTCTGATTGTGAGGGTAATGTGCTGCTAGAAGATGGAGGTGAAGTTTTATCTATGTGTGTTGATTTACCTGATAATTATACAATTTCAATGACTGATTCTTACGGCGATGGATGGCAGGGAAATGTATTAACAATTGGCGATGCTGATTTTACTCTTAATTATGGTTCTCAAGGCTCTTCTGTTGTAGGATCTTGCGGCACCTCAGGTTGTACAAATTCTACTTCTTGTAATTACGATTCTAATGCTACTATTGATGATGGATCATGTGAGTATCATGAAGAAGGATATGATTGTGATCTTGATTGTATTGATTATGATGGAAATGGTATTTGTGATGAGTCAGGATGTACAAGTTCAACTTCTTGTAATTATAACCCAGATGCTACTATTGATGACGGATCATGTGAATACGCTGAAGATGGCTATGATTGTGAGGGCAACTGTTTGTCAGGAGAATCTCTAACAGTAAATATGTATGATTCATACGGAGACGGGTGGAACGGGAACACATTGACTATTGGCGGATCTACAGTAACACTTGAAAGCGGATCTGAAGGAACAGCAATAATATGTGTTGATATGAGTGCATGTAACGCTATCGAAGTAGGTGGTGGATCGTGGGAATATGAAGTGTCTTGGTCAATTGGTGATCTAGAAGGTGTTGTAGGTTCCTATCAAATAGGTACTTGTGCTGTCGTTGGTTGTACTGATGAGTCTGCAGAGAACTATAATGCAGAAGCAACAGAAGACGATGGATTATGTGAATATGCAATCGTACAAGGATGTACAGATGCTGATGCTTGTAACTATGACGAAGCTGCTGAAGATGATAACGGTTCATGTGAATATGCAGTAGAATTTTATGATTGTAATGGGGATTGTCTAGAAGATGAAGATGCTGATGGCGTTTGTGATTGGTTTGAAATAGCGGGTTGTACAGACATTTCGGCGTCAAATTATAATTCAGATGCTACCGATGATGACAACTCTTGTGTTTATGATTCGGATTGTGGCTGTACAGATTTAAATTATATAGAATATTACACACAAGGTTTTATTGCTGATTGTGACAACGGCTCATGTGAAGTATTGACCGAATCTTATGGGATTACCCCAGAGCATTTTAATAATCCGATGAATACCTCTGTTAATATGACGCTGGGGTTTGAATTGGACAATATCTATGTTTTGGAAGGAGCACAAATTGCTGCATTCTCTGATTTAGATGGTGATGGGGTTATTTCTACAGACATGAATGTGAATGGTTTTGGAGACATTTATTATGAATGTATTGGGATTGCTTCTTTTGAAAACGAGTTCTTTGCTATGCCTATGTGGGGAGATGACCCTCTTTCGGACGAAGTAGATGGTGCGCCGCTAGGTTCGCAGGAAATTATTTTTGCGATTTTAACTTCAGATGGAGAAGTAATTGCCTTTAACCCTGAACCTGAGTTTTATGGTTTTGAACCCAATGGTTTGGTTGTATTCGATAACTTAAACCTTGACGTGACTGTTTATGGTTGTATGAATCCTGCCTACTGTAATTACAATGAGTACGCTGAGGAGGATGACGGCTCTTGTGAAGGCTTATTTGGTTGTACCGAAGAGTTCTACATGGAATATGATGCTAATGCATCTTGTCAATTAGATGAAGCATGTGTGGTGACCTGGCAGAGTGCTTTTGAAATAGTTGAGGCAGAACTGAATGAAATGAATTTGTATAATACTGATTTGTTGGAAGAATTAAATGCTTCCAATCAAGCCAATAGTGTATTAAGTTCTGATTTAGAAGCGCAAATGAGTATTTCTGCTACATTATCAGAAGAGTTAAATATTGCGAGTGAAACAATAGTTGACTATGAGGATCAGGTTCAAAGTTTGTTAAGTCTGATGTCTTCTTTGAATGAAGATTTAGACTATGCCAACATGAGTATCGATGACTTAGAAGATCAGGTAGCTGAACTAACGATCCAAAACTCCAATTTGAACAATCAAAATAATGAATTGATTGCAGCTAATAACCAACTAGCGAATGCACTTTCTGAGGCGAATACACTTATTTCTGATTTAGAAGCTCAGATTGATGAACAAACGATTCAAAATTCCAATTTGAACAATCAAAATAATGAATTGATTGCAGATAATAACGAATTAGAGAATGTACTTTCTGAGGCGACTACACTCATTTTTAATTTAGAAGCTCAGGTTGATGAACTTCAGGCGTATATAGATATGGCTGATTCTGTTATTGATGAACAAGCAAATTCTATTTTAGATCAACTTTCAAGTATCTCAGATCTTGAATCACAAGTGAGTCTGGCAAATGCTTCAATCATTGGATTGGAAGAACAGGTAGTTGAGTTATCTTCAGACAATTCTGCTTTGGAAGCGCAATTGGTTTCTAGTAACGATATGAATACTTCATTAACAATACAGGTAGAAGAGTTGATTCTGGAAAATGAAAATATGACTTCAGTAAATGATTCCTTGTCAAGTCCAATTTATATTGACCTAATTCCAGGTTGGAATATAATTGGTTTTACGGTTAAGAATCCTCAAGATGCTGTCGCTAGTTTTGATGAGATTGTAGATATATTATCTGTAGTTAAAAATAATGCGGGTGAGGTTTATTGGCCTGAGTTTGGGTTTAATGGAATTGGAGATTTGATTCCAGGACAAGGGTATCAAATACGTGTAGATGAAGCTTATGCTGATTTCAACTTCCAAGATCTAGATGGCCTTCGAATAGAAATTCAACCTACAATACCACAATGGGCTATTGATATGGAAACGAGTATACATCCTAATGATATTAGAACTCTGGTGCGAGTTGTAAATACTTTAGGTCAAGAGGTAAATCCAGAAAGTGAGTTTGAAGGTACACTTCTTTATTACTTGTTTAATGATGGATCAGTTGAGAAGCACTTGAAGTAAAAACAGTATAGAATTTAAAAAATGCCAAGATGAATCTTGGCATTTTTTATTCTTCAAAGAAACTATTGTGGGTAAATTCTTCGTCTGTTAGACTTTTTAAGAAGTTGATGAGATCCATTTTTTCAATTTCAGAAATAGTGAAACCTGTAATAAGTTCACTTTGGTTAAAGTGTGTTTTACCTCCGCTAGCGTAATGGTCTATTACTTCAGATAGTGTTTCCACAGAGCCATTGTGCATATATGGAGCTGTTAGCTCAATATTTCGAAGTGTAGGGACTTTAAACTTCCCTATATCTTCCTGTAAATGAGTGAGTCTATAGCGTCCTGAATCTTCATAGTTTTCATACAAACCATTATTTTCTATACCTTGATTGGTAAACAGAAAAGTTCCGTGACAAGAGGTGCAGTTTAAAGAATTGCTAAAGAACAACTCTTTTCCACGTTGCTGTGACTCGCTAAGTAGGTTTTTGTCATATTGAGAATTCCCACTTATCATGGTTCTTTCAAATGTTGCAATTGCTCTAGTAATAACAAAAGCATCTGGCTCTCTATTGTATGCTTCTCTACTGAGTTTAACATACATTGAATCATTCTTCATTCTTTCAGCAACAGAAATGATGTTGAAAGCCATTTCATTATGATCGTGAATAGGAGCTAAAACTTGCATTTCTAAAGTAGGAACACCACCTTCTCTAAGGAACAAGTCGTAATAAGCAACATTAGCTAGACTCATAGAATTTCTTACGCCTAATCGATTTTCAACACCTGGACTTACATCTAAATTATCCGCAAAAGCAAATTTTTGTTTATGACAAGATGCACAGGAAATAGTACTATCCAGAGAAAGTATTGGGTCAAAAAATAAACGCTTACCTAAGTCTAATGTAGCCCAGTTGAGAGGGTTGTCTTCAGGTATGATTGGGTTCGGAAATCCCTCAGGAATTTCAAGTTTATAGCTAGGGGGTACTATAGGTTTATCTCTATCACACGAAAGGATAAGTAAAAGGACTAGTATATAAGGTGTGTATCTCATTTAGATAAACTGAACTCAACTATTCTTTCAATAGCTTTAAATATTCCGTTGTCTCTAAATTATTAATTGAAACTATATACATCCCTTTTGTAAGCTGCGATGTCTCAATTTGATGTAGTCCTGGGCTTAATTCATAAACTTCAATTAAGGCGCCTAAGGTATTGTATAGGTGGATGCTAGAGTTTTGTTGTAGATCTAGATTTAATACATCTTTAAATGGGTTTGGGTAGATAGTTCCTAAAGTGTTTACTTCTTCGATGCTTAAATTTTCGGTAACAGAGAACACATTATTATCAACTATATTATCAATTAAAGATTGATTTTGTGGATAGGATCCATGAAAAACTCCTGCATTAGAAGTGTTCATATTTTCAAACATCTTATCATAATTTACATCGAGGTAAATAGTAATTGTAGATTCAGTTTCAACACTTGCTTCAGAAACACTTAAAGAAGTATAGTAGTCATCACTAACAGCATGGTATTGTATTACCGCTTCTAGTACACCATCTTGATTCTTATCAACCATTCCTTCAGCTGCAATAAATCGGTAACCTGCAGCCCATCCCCAGTGCATGCTAGGAACTTGTGGCGATAATGGATGCGAGTTTGCTAGTGCTGCAGGATCGCTGTGATTTACTTCTAGAGCTACTCCAAGGTGAAATAATACTGTGTTAATGGTAGATATATCGTGGTCTCCAATACTATATTCATTCTGTTCTGGATTTACTAAAATATAAGTATCGTCCAGTTCAATAGATTCATTTGTAGTATTTACAAGGCTATTAATGTGAAGATAGAACTCCATGCGGCTAAACTCTATTGCAACACCCTCATCAACATCGTAGGTATTATCTAGAACAAAAGGGGCAGCTTTATAAAGGTGGTTCATCTTAATAATTACTTCTTTAGATTGTGCGAAAACACTAGAAGATAGAGTAAGCGCTAGTACGAAGTAGAATAACTTGTTCATTTGTTTTTGTTTTTTACACATCAAAATTAGTCAAAAATTATGCCTTAACGACTAAGGCGTATCTGCTTTTTATTTTTAGCAAACCAAATAAGGCAATACACACTAACTATAAAGATGATACTTCCCATAACCATAAAGGCTGAGCTTAAACTTTGTTTATCAGCAATCCAACCTATAAATGGTGCGATAATAGCAAAGCTAATGCGAATAATAAAACTTCGTACGCTCATTATTGTAGCCCTTACATTCGATTCTGTGTGCTCGTTAATGTAGTTTCGGAGTAGAGGTGTGGCGTAGCCTCTATTTGCATAAAAAACAAAAAGAAAAATTAAGCCTATATATGACATGTTATTGGCAATAAGGATATAGCCCAAAACACTAGTGGTTCCGACTATAAATAAACTGTTGAACGCCGTGAACTTCTTTTCAATTTTATGGGCTAGAAAGGAAAATACACCCACAGTGATGTTAAGTAAAGCCCAAATCATACCGTAGTGCTTCATGTTTATGCCAATATCTTTAAGAAAGGGTTGAGCAAGCCAAGCCATCATTAAAGTCCCTACCCCTATAAAGGATGAGTAGATAATATGTGTTCGCAAAACTTTAGACTCCACCAAAGAAAAACGGACGACTTTAAGTATAGATTTCCAAGAGCTTTTTATCCGATCCTTATGCAGTTTAGGTTCTACCAATGAAATGGCAAAAGGAATGGCAAGAAGGGCAATTAGTACTTGAGCATAGCTAGGATACCTGAATGATATGGCGGCTAAGAATCCGCCCAGAATACCCGCTGCAGCTTCAGAGAAGTTCCCGATAGAAATACTACGTCCTTCATATTTTAAAAATCGATCTTCAGCTTTTGCTTCAAGTAAGCTGTCGTACATCAAAGCAGTATCGGCTCCAGAAATAAAACTATTCCCCAATCCTAGAAAAATTTCAGCCACTAAAAACCACCAAAAATTATAGGAAACAGAAAAAATACTAAATCCAATAAATGCAAGAATACAACCCAAGATTAGCGTTTTCCTTCTCCCTAAAATATCGGCGGCATAACCCGAAGGGATTTCCATTAAGCCTACCGATAAGGAGTAGCAGGCTTGGAGTATCATTATTTCTTGTAAATTCAGTCCGTTGTCTTGAAAGAATAAGACGATGATTGGCATGATAATCATAAACCAAAGAGCGCCTTTTATTGCAAAGAGCTTCCATATATTTGGGTGGGGCAGCTTAATCATTTACGTGGGTGATGTTGTATGATTTCTTGTCGAATAAAGTCTCTATCTATATGCATATAGATTTCTGTGGAGGTAATACTCTCGTGTCCCAACATGGTTTGAATAGCTCTTAAATCTGCACCACCCTGAAGTAAGTGCGTGGCAAAAGAGTGCCTAAAGGTATGTGGGCTTATATTTTTTTTAATACCCGCTTTTTCGGCGTGTTTTTTCACAATAGTAAAAATCATCATTCTCGTTAATTGTTTTCCTCTATTGTTTAAGAAAACAAAATCTTCGTGTCCTGAAGCAATGTTTTGATGAGAGCGAATTAAACTAATGTAATTCTTGAGGTACTTAATGAGTGTTTTGTTTAAAGGAACTAAGCGCTCCTTATTCCCTTTTCCTAAAACAATTAAAAATGCTTCGTTTAGAAATAATTTAGAGCATTGTAAATTAATAAGCTCAGAAACTCTTAAACCACAGGAATACAGCGTTTCTAGTAATGTTCTGTTACGCTCTCCGTGAATATTAGATAGGTCTACTGAATTTATGATGTCGTTAATGTCGTCTGGACTTAAAGTGTCGGGCAGTGTCCGCTCTAATCTAGGCCTATCAATTTTATCAGTCGGATTAACCTCAATTATGTTTTCTAGACATAGGTAGTGAAAGAATGATTTTATTCCAGAAATGATTCTAGCTTGTGATTTACTCGAAGCTTCTTGGTCGTGTAATTCTACGATAAAATCTCGAAGTGTTTCTAGGGTAACTTTAGTACAATCTTTAAGTTCTGCTTTGAGAACACAAAAGGACGAAAGCTTAGTAACATCGCGTAAATAAGCTTCAACGGTATTATCCGATAGAGCTTTCTCAAGCACAAGGTAATTGCGGTATTCTTCTAAAGCTCTTTTCCAGTTCATTTATTATCTTAGCCCAACTAAGCGCAAATATATGAAAGTGATAATCATCAATGGTCCTAACCTTAATCTTTTAGGAAAAAGAGAACCTTCTATTTATGGAAACCAATCCTTTGAAGAGTACCTTGAAGTATTACAAGAGGAGTTTTCTACTATTGAAATTGAATATTATCAAAGTAATGTAGAGGGAGAGCTGATTAATAAACTTCAGGAAGTAGGGTTTTCTTATGATTCAATCTTAATTAATGCTGGAGGCTACACACATACTTCTGTTGCTATTGCTGATGCTATTGCATCTATTGACACGCCTTGTATAGAAGTTCATATTTCTCAGCCAGCAGCTCGAGAAGAATACCGACAGATTTCTTTAATTGCTGGAAAATGTAAAGCGAGTATCAGTGGCTTTGGTTTGGACTCGTATAAATTGGCGCTGTTATCGCTAAAATATTAAGTCTTTAATTATGAACTGAGCAGTCACAATCCACCAACAAACAACCAATAACCCTCAACCAGGAACTTAAATCATCAACTAGTTCACTGTATCTCAATTCAGTATAAATTAACATAAAAAAAACATTGTTTTTTTTATCTCATGCGTTTGCAAGCCTTGAAAAATCGCCTATATTTGCACCGCTGATGTAAAGAAAGTTCTTTAGCAAAATTTGGTCTGGTAGTTCAGTTGGTTAGAATACCTGCCTGTCACGCAGGGGGTCGCGAGTTCGAGTCTCGTCCAGACCGCTTTTTTAACTTCTTTTTGATCATTAGCATTTAGTAATTATTTTTTGTTGGTCTGGTAGTTCAGTTGGTTAGAATACCTGCCTGTCACGCAGGGGGTCGCGAGTTCGAGTCTCGTCCAGACCGCAACAAACTTAAAAGCCTTCCCATTTGGGAAGGCTTTTTTTGTTTCAAAGATTTTGTAATTTAGTAATCAAAAATTTAAGGTTATGAAAAAACTACTATACATACTTCTATTTGTTCCTCTTGCAGGCTTAGGGCAAGAATTGTACAATATTCCAGACAATAACTTTTTAGATTATCTACAAGAAACTTATCCTGAAGTTATAGTTAATGATTCGTTAGATACTGATGCTGCAATGGAAGTGTTAAATATTTTATGTGATTCAAATAACATCAATAACCTTGATGGAATCCAATATTTTACAAGCCTAACTACTCTTTCTTGTAGTAATAATCAACTAATTAGTTTACCTAATTTACCTGGTGGATTAACATCTCTAATTTGTGGTAACAATCAGTTAACTAGCCTACCTGATTTACCTGAAACGCTTAGTTCACTTATTTGTGCAAATAATCAGATAGCAAGTTTACCAACTCTTCCAGAGGAATTAAATAATTTAGTTTGCGGAAACAATTTATTATTTAATATACCTGAATTACCTAGTAATATTACTAATTTGATATGCCGAAATAATCAACTAACTATTTTACCAGAATTACCTGAAGGATTACTGTACTTAATTTGTGGGAATAATCAACTAACTATCTTACCTGAATTACCTTCTACGTTGTTAGATTTAACTTGTAGAAATAATGAATTAACGAGTCTTCCAGATTTGCCTAATCAACTAACCAATTTGTTAATGGATAATAATCCGATAATTTGTGTAAATGATTATCCATCTATTTTTGAAGAACTGTTGGGAGAATTCCCAACTTGTGATGAAATTGTCGGACTGTATGAAGTGAAATACGACACCCCACATCTAATTAAAATGATTGATGTTTTAGGTAGAGAACAAAAAAAGCAAAATAAAGGAATGCTTCTATTCTATATCTACGATAATGGAAATGTCGAGAAGAGGATTTTTCATTAATTCCATCCGCTCCTTCTAAGTTGTAGTTTAATAAGCTAAAAAAATAGATATGAAAAAACGATTATATAGATGCCCTGAACATGGGAAAATTGGAGGAGTATGTCATGGTCTTGCAGAGTATTTTGAAACAGACCCTGTATTAATGCGATTAATTATGTTGGCTACTTTTTTTATTTCAGGACCATTAATCTACATTATTGCATGGCTTATTATTCCTACTAAAGAATCGCTTCAATAACACTATGAAAAAGATACTTTACATACTACTATTTGTTCCTCTTGCTGGGTTTGGGCAGGGGCAAGTTGACTGTTCTTTACTTTCAGTTACTGACGTTGTTATTCAAAATGACTCGATTACTTTCGAAATATTCAATGCTGATACAATGGATACTCATTATCCATATGTATCATATACATTAGATGCTAATGGAGATACGATACAAAATGGGCAAATGAACTGGTATGTTACCCCAGGAGAAACAACTTCATATTATTATTACACTCATAATATGGAATTCGGACCTCTTGTTTTGCCAAGTTTTGAATACCCTCTATTTATTTATTTTACTTATACCAATTTTATAGGAGAAGACCCTGGAGATTATACTTGTGAATTATTATATTACCCGCAAATGGACATTATAAATCCTGAAGTAAACCTAGAGAAGACCCTATTAAAAACAATAGACATATTAGGTAGAGAAGTTAAAGACAGGCCATACAAAATTCTTATAGACCTATACGATGATGGTAGCTCGAAGAAACGTATTATCTTTGAGTAGAACCTCTTCCTTTCCTTCTAACTACGAACAATGAAAAAGATACTTTACATACTACTATTTGTTCCTATTTTATTTGTTTCCTCCTGTGAAAAATCATCAAGAATATCTTGTACTGATGTAATTCAGAATGTTGATTTGATTGATTTTCCAATGGATTTATATGGAGTTAATGAGGTTGAAGTTCTTGGAGAACAATTGCTCATTAATGTTACTTATGGAGGAGGATGTGAAGACCATGAATTTAAACTTATTATGAACAATGAAAACCCAATTGATGGAGGAGGTCAGCAAATAGAAATGTTATACCTAAGTCATAATGCAAATAATGATGTTTGCTTCGCTCAAATTTTAGAACATCATTTATGCTTTGATATTTCTAATTTATTAAACGACGGATTGTTATATTTTTATCACCCAGATAGTTTATATGATTTGAATTAAAAATCTAATTCGTTCCTTCTATTTGTTTTCAATAATATTTCTTAAGTTTGAAGAACAAAGTTAGAACATCAACTTACAGTTTCTTAGGGTAAAAGGTGCCCAAATAGGTGTCCCTTTTTTAAGGACATATCTAAGGCACCCACAACAGTGAGATATAAGAGTACGTTCGAGTCTCGTCTAGACCTTATTATTTTTTATTACATTAGCACATTAAAGAAAAACAACATGCAAAAAACTCTACTTATTATTTTAATGGGATGTACTCCGTTATTATTTGGCCAAAACTTATCAGACTCATTTGACACATATACAAGTGGTAATATGCTCGCTAGCCAATCAGCTGGTCTATGGACTACATGGTCAAATTCACCTGGATCGGCAGAAGATGCTGAAATAAGTACGGAATATGCTTTTTCAGAACCAAATTCTGTAAAGTTTGAAACTGGCGGAAGTACTGATATAATACTACCTCTAGGAAATCAAACTAGTGGAAATTGGAATATGTCTTTTATGATGTTGATTCCTTCTGATAATGGCGCGTATTTTAATATGCTTCATGATTTCAATGGAACTAATAGTAATTGGGCATTTGATGTTTTCTTTTCTGAAACTGGAGATGGGACGGTAACCATTGGTGGAGCTACATCAACAAATACGCTATCATTTACTTTTGATCATGACAAATGGTTTCTTGTTTCTCTTGATATAAATGTTTTAGATGGAACTATTGAGGGAAGTATTGATGGAGCAAATCTATCATGGGATTGGACTAGTGGGTCACAATCAGTGTCTTCGACTATTGGAGCTTTAAATCTTTATGCATTTGCTCCCAACGATGAAACGGGACTTTATTATATTGATGATGTAAGTTTTACGCAGACAGATGTGGGAATAGAAGAATTAGATATTACAGTAAACGTATATCCAAATCCAGTGTCTCATCAATTAGTTATTGATACTGAAAATCTACAAGGAGCAAGGTGTGAAATTATTTCAATTTTGGGTTCTCAGATCTACACTAAAACTCTTTTTTCAAACAGAGAGTTTATTGATTGTTCTATTTGGAATTCAGGTATATATATCATTCAAATTACTAGCCAATATGGCACTGTAAAACGCATGAACTTTATTATGGAGTAATTTTGTCAGTATTTAAATTATTTACCAAAAGCTTATATATAGTACGATTAGTCTATGCTTATAGTGTAAAGCTTTAATCTATATGAAGAGTCAGACATACCAATTTTAGAAAATCCAAAAGATGTCATTTTAATAATGGAGGACATATTACCCTTGCTTCATATAGAAATAAAATAGTAGGGACAGTTACTTTAAAAAAAAAAGTAGATGAATTTACTTTTGAATTATTAAAACTTGGGGTTATCAATGCATATCAAGGCAAGGGTATTGGCGTAGAACTCATGTCATACAGTATACAATTAGGTAAAAATATAGGTGCTGAAAAGATAATTCTTGAAACAAATACTAAACTCGAAACTGCAATAGCCTTATATAAAAAGTTTAATTTTAAAGAAATTACTTTAGCTGACATGACTTATGAGATGGCTAATTTTAAAATGGAACTGAGCTTAAATATATAATTTATTTCTATTCCTACATCTATCCCTCTAGTGCTGTCATATTATCCAATATCTTCGTTATATTCTCATTTTTTAAGGGGCTTCTTAATAAAGACTTCTCCTGAATTATTTATGTCTTGGCAGACGAATGGATATTAATAGGTAAATAAGCCCAAATAGAGCTTATTTCAACCCAATAATACATTTTTAATACTCAAGGGTATTAGACAAATAATTTAGGCTTTGAATTTCTGACATTTTCACCACATATCCTTTCCCTGATTCTAAATCTCCTATTCCATTAAAGTCCCATTCAGGCAAATAAGCTTCACCAAGATTGTTTTTCACAAGTATCACATAGTCTTGGATATCGCTAAATACGGCTTCAGTATCTGCAGGAACTGTTCTTAGGTAAGAAAACATGTTCCATCCTTGGTTAAGAACGATAGGGTTTATCTCAGGATTCATTTGCAATCCGCAAAATTCTAGGGATTGGCTGTTGTTCACTTTAACTAAATAGCCTTGTTTAAAATCAACATCTCCAATACCATTGAAATCCCAATCGGGTAAATACGAAGCCCCTTCAATATTTTTCACAATAATCAAATTATTAAAATTGTCTAAGGGAGCAAGTAATTCTGTCAGCAGCATATTTTCAGACAGTATATAGGTAGAAAACATGGACCATCCAGCAGTGAAATTAATACTTTGGCAGACTGTTTCATTGGTGGCACATAAGCTTCCTGAATATGGAGCCCCCCCTGTCAATAGCTCTGTTCCTGAGGTCTCAGAAATAACCCAAGAAACCTCCGATTGCCATGAACCGTCATTACAAACCACATCAACACAATTCTGAGAATCATCGTAACAGACAGAGGTTGTTTCTTCGAATCCTGTTTCTAGAGTTACCATAATTCCGTCGATACTGAGAGTGTTTCCATTCCATCCGTCTCCATACGAGTCCATCATTTGCACGACCAAAGTTTGTCCTGAAAGACAACTCCCATCGCAATCAAAACCAGCTTCGGGACCATCACCCCCACATACTCCACATTCATCCCATTCTTCACATGAACCATCATCAGCCGCTGCATAAGGATTGTAATTACATGCATTTTCATCCATACATCCTGGTTCTGGATACAAACAAGATCCATCATCAACTTCTGCCGTTTCGTCAAAATTCAATGCGTTTGCATCCATGCATCCATATCCTGGGGCGCAGTCGCCATCTCCAAAAGCGCCTACAAATGGTGCTCCTCCAGACAGCAAAATATTACCTAGCTCGTTGCTAATAGTCCAGGTCACTTCCGATTGCCAAGTTCCTCCGTCACATACCACATCTATGCAACCAACAGTAGGATCATAGCAAAGTGTTTCTATAGCATCATAACCGGTATTAAATCCGAAAACCAATTGGTTTACCACTATAGTGTTTCCATTCCATCCGTCTCCATACGAGTCCATCATTTGAATGGTTAAAGTTTCTCCTGAGATGCAATTTCCAGAGCAATCATACCCAGGTATAGGTCCTGTACCTCCACAATCTCCACATTCATCAAGTTCAGCACAAGAACCATCGTCCACAACAGCAAAAGGATTAAAATTACATGCTTCAGGTTCCATACATCCACTAGGTGTTAATTCTACGTCTAAAACAAAAATCGAAGATGCGTTAAGCTCCACGGTGAGTGTTTGAGAAACATAACCTGTAGCGGAGAAAGTAATAGTATAGATTCCCTCATTGGCCATACCCGTCTCATAAAAGCCATTTAAGGCGGTGATTGCCGGGTCGTTAGATCCAGTTAATTGAACGGTTACATTACTTATTGGACCACCGGTAAGAGCGTTTGAAACAGTCCCTTCCACTAAACTCGCATTGGAATATTTAGGTTCAATGATATACAGTCCGTTCTCAATATCAGAGACTAAGATGTTTCCTGAAGGAAGAAAGGGGTAGGTTCCCCAAGCGCCGTTAAATCCACTTCCTGAATAATCTGTCGATGTATCATAATAACCCACTTCTATAAGATTTGAAGGGTGGCTGACATCCACCACAGACACTCCATCACGGTAGTAAGAGGTTACTAAGAAGTCACCTGCCACATGCGTATTGTGTGGAATCACATCCGTATCATCGCTCCAAGCCTGAATGCGATCAAGTTCTTCAATATTGTTTAAATCAGAAACATCGTAGGCAGTTACAAAAGCCCCACTAACCTCATCTGTAGTAAAGACGGTATTCCCATCCTCAGAAATCCAACAGTTGTGAGTAAAGTTATTAGGCGTTGATTGTGTTGCCATAAGTATAGGGTTGGAAGGGTTGGAAACGTCTACGACAGAAAATTGTCCGTTGTAGATGGCGCCTCCCCAGAGGGTGTCTCCACGTACCATTCCATCGTGAAAATAACTCCCGGAATAGTTCCCTAAAAAACTTGGGTTTTCTGGGTTGCTGTTTAAATCAAAAATCATAGCTCCCCCGTTGCTGTAATTAGATCCAAACACAAAGAGGTATCCTTGTTCGTCCACATAAATATTATGAGCAGTCGTAAAACCAAGGCTTGTATTTTCGAGATAAGTAGGGTTAGAAGCACCTGAAATAACCTCAGCAATATTAAGTATTTGTAAGCCGCCGCCTGTTTCATTGATGCAGTAGACATAGTCTCCATAGGTCTTCAGGTCTCTCCATATAGAACTAGGACCTACAAAATACCCTATCTCATTGGGAGAAGTAGCATTGGTTACATCCAAAATAGATATACCGTCATAAAGACCTACCAAGGCATACTCCCCCTCGTCAGTTGCATAGCCCCATACATCACTTAAGCTATTTGAATAGCTAAAGGAAGACAATAAATTCATGTTCATGCTCTGCTGAGCTTGAAGTTGAAATAGGGTGAATAAAGTAAGTATAGAAATTATTTTTGTTCTCATGGGAGGAGATTTATGGATTGTTAATTATGCTAAAATTACAGATTTTCAAGGTTATATAGAATAATATTTAAATATTTTTACATATGCAAGATTATATATAGATAAATCAAGGACATCTATAATCATCTAATTCAGAATGATATCCCTATTAATGCACAAGCACAATATTAAGAGCAGTAGGTTTTTTATCATTTTTTGTTCTCAATAATCTAGAGAGCTCGTGCCAGCATCCATCGTACCTGCTAAGGAGAATGAAGCTCTCTGTAACACAGATAGAGTGAGGGATTCGAAAATGAGTTCAACCCGATAGTTATCGGAACTGTTCAGACTGCAACAATTTAAAAGCCTTGCCATTCGGGAAGGCTTTTTTTTGTTTTAATTCTTTATCCAACTAGTTTGTTGACTATACCCAGATTTGAAATAGCTACCCTTAACTAAATATGTTTGCTTTTGTGTAAAATGATTGAGCAAATCCCTTATTCAGTACATAAATTGAACTCTTGAATTGAATCAGCTATTTTTATTTGATAACCATAACCACGTTCAAGAGTTCCAATTCCATTAAAATCCCAGTCAGGTAAATAGGCATTCCCTAAATAGTCTTTTACAATTATTAGTTCATCTATATACGGAGAAAATGCTGCTATAGCGTCTAAGTCATATGTACAGGAGAATCCAACTAGATTCCATCCTTCATCTAAATCAATATAGATATTCTGACAGTTTGATGTGTACAAACAATATCCATCATCAACTATTGCTGCAGGGTTGTAATTTTCTGCATTCATATCTGTACAACCCATTGTAAGTGGGTTTAAATTATAAGTCACGACCTGATTAAACTGACAGGCATCATATTCTTGTCCATTGTTATTTAGATTCGTTAGGTATAACTGAACTTGAATCTCATAATTTCCTGGGATGGGTCCATCAAAATAAAGAACCACTTCGGCTGATAATGTTTCAAATTCACCCCAAGGATTCCCTATGACATTAAATTCACAATTTTCACAGGTCATTCCTTCTAAAGGATTCAATATATAAGTCTCAATCATAGGATATGCCAGCCAATTTGAACTATAATTTACAATCGGTATGTTTAAAGAATACCCATCACTAACAACAGATTCAGTAAACGTAATTTCAGATTCTAACAATTCAAATCCAAGATAATAACAAGCAGCATATGTACACGAGCCATCATCTATGGAAGAGTTTGGGATGTAATTCATTGCTAAATCATCAGTACATCCCATGATTTCAAGATCACCTAAATTAACTTCGAAAGAGCATTCTAATAGATCATAAAACCCTGAATACAGATTTAAAATTAAATTATCATCCCAAGAATTGTAATCTGATAAAAGTTGTAATGCATGAGTAGTCTCATAGTCGCTTAAACCATAATAATTAACCTGCTCCTGAGCAAGTGTATCTCCATTTTCATTCATTAAGATGAATGAAGGATAAGGATACATATAAGGAGCGTCTGTAATAACAGTGAGTTCAAGTGATTCATTTTGTGTATTTAGCTCTAAAGACAAGATATTTACTAGATCACATTCACTAGTTTCAGAGAGGTAGCTTGACAAGCTCTCAGTTAAATTTGAAATTTGCGAGTAAGTAAAGCTCGCTTCAATATCCCCAGATGGGCTGATTAATTTACCTGCAGGGTATCCTGTTTGCTCAAAAAGCGAGAAGATACTTGCTCCTCCTTCCTGACCAGCTATAATGGGGAAACTTGAATTATGACTAGTGGCAAAATCCTGACAAGAACTTGCTGTAGAATTATAGTCTACACCAATAAAAACTACAGTTGAGTTATTCGAGCCATAACTTTCACAAGCATTTGCAACTTCATCAGCCACAGAGTTACAAGCACCACACGATGTAGAGAAAAAGTCCAGATAAATGTATTTATTGTCCTCTAATATTGAATATGGATTAATGGAATTGCCATTAGAATCAGTATACGTCATTCCGGAAGTAAACTGCGCAGACACAGAGTTATTCATCAAAAACCCTAAAATAAGAAGTGGTATGTAAAGTTTCATAGCAAATTGAATTTCATGCTAATATATTAATTATTAATACCTTATAGAGCATTGCTTAAGTGATTTTTCCAGTTAGATTTAAGAGAGAACTACTTTCCTTTAAAGTGTAGTTCACTATAGTATACTTCTTTGTTATTTTATCGTTTAGGCAGTTGCGGATCTTATAAGCTCATTAGCCTCCCTATGGCTTGTATTATGGTGTCGCTCTCTTTTTGTATTCCAATCTCTAGGCTAGAATACTTGATTAATCTACCAAAAAACCATTAGCTTTGCGTACTTATAAAATTTAAAGGAAATACTATGACTTCACAAGAAATCATTGCATTAGAAGATAAGCACGGCGCACACAATTACCACCCATTACCAGTAGTATTGGCAAAGGGAGAAGGTGTATTTGTATGGGATGTAGACGGTAAAAGATATTACGATTTTTTATCGGCATATTCTGCTGTAAACCAAGGGCACTGTCACCCAAGAATTGTGGATGCCTTAAAACAACAAGCTGAAGTTTTAACATTGACTTCGAGAGCTTTTCACAATGATGTATTAGGTGAGTACGAAAGATACGTAACCGACTACTTTGGTTTTGATAAGGTATTGCCAATGAATACAGGTGCTGAGGCAGTAGAGACTGCTTTAAAGCTATGTAGAAAATGGGCTTACCAAAAGAAAGGCTTAACAGCTGATACGGCAAAGATTATTGTATGTGATGGTAACTTCCACGGACGTACAACAACGATTATATCGTTCTCTAACGACGAAGATGCACGTAAAGAGTTTGGTCCTTATACACCAGGTTTTGAAAGCATTCCTTATAACGATTTAGATGCTTTAGCTGAAGCTTTAAAAGATCCTAATGTTGCAGGATTTATGGTAGAACCTATACAAGGTGAAGCTGGAGTTTTTGTTCCTGATGCAGGCTATTTAAAATCGGCTCTAGCTCTTTGTAAAAAGAACAATGTATTATTTATAGCTGATGAGGTTCAAACTGGTATTGCTCGTACCGGACAATTATTAGCTGTAGATCACGAAGATGTAAAGCCTGACATCTTAATTTTAGGTAAGGCTATTTCTGGTGGAGTATTCCCAGTGTCGGCAGTATTTGCAAACGACGATATTATGCTTTGTATTAAGCCAGGGGAACACGGTTCTACTTTTGGTGGTAATCCATTGGCTTGTAAAGTTGCTATTGCAGCCTTAGAAGTAGTGAAGGATGAAAAGCTTGCTGAAAACTCTGAGCGTTTAGGTCAAATCTTACGTAGTGAATTAGAAGCTATCGATAGCGATATGATTACGCTTGTAAGAGGTAAAGGTTTATTAAACGCTATTGTTATCAAACCTAAAGAGGGTGTTGAAGCATGGGATGTTTGTATGAAGCTTCGTGATAACGGACTTTTAGCTAAACCAACACATGGAGATATTATCCGTTTTGCACCTCCTTTAGTTATTACTGAAGAGCAATTGATGGAATGTATTGAGATCATTAAAAAGACCATTCTTTCATTTTAATTGTAGTCTTATAGAATAACAAAAGCCTTTCCGCACCTGCGGGAAGGCTTTTATGTTTTAATGACATTAAGAACATATTAATGCTCTTTGATAAGCCCTACTTCGGTAGGTGAATCAGAGTGATAATTATTTTAGACTACTACTATTACCTGTCTGTCTGAGCTTGTCGAAGACTCACCATTTACCTCAAAAAAAACCTCCCACATTTCTGCGAGAGGCTTATTTGTAATTATATATTTCTAATCGTCTAAAGTCTACAGACCATAGACTATCGACTAGTTGTAATCTGGCAAGAAGCTATAACGCTTAGCGTAGTCAAGCATTTGCCCTGTAAAGTCATCAGAGTAGTCTAATTCAATAGAAGTAATTTCACCAGCTTCGTTTGTAGTAGCAATCATTTTAGGATTGATGAATCCACCGTAAGGAGGAATGTCTAATACCGATACACGTGCGAGTACTTCTTTGTGAATGTCTTGATCAACTTTCACACCGTAACCTTCAACTAAAGCCTGACAAGCATCGTAGTCACCTTCAGATTTTATTCGTTGAACTTCTTTTAAAAGCTCACCAAAGATTGCTTGAAGTTTCTTGTAATCGTTAATTTCGAAATACGTTTTACCATCTCTAGTAATTTTAGAGATTACATTTTCTTCCACACCTCTTTCAAAAGACCAAGCAGAAACCCATTGACGGTTACGCATATGCGATTCTTCGATGTCGGCACCAGGCTCTAAACGTTGCATCTGAGCCATTAATCCATTACGGATGTAAGAATCGTATTCTGCTCTACCTGTTTCTAGTGTTTCCATCAATCCTAATTCGATTAACTTTTCATCTAATAAAAAATAAAGAGCCACCAAATCGGCACGACCTTCTTCTAAAGTAGAAGCATAACTCTTAACCGTTTCTTTAGGCGTTCCTACACCAGGGTTTAATTGTCCTGAGGCGTGACCTAAAACTTCGTGTAGGGCAGTGTGTAATTTTCCTGCTAATTTAGAGTGTGTTTTAGCTCTTTCAACTTCTTCCTCATCATGACAAAATTCTTCTAGCATGCCTTTTCCGCCAGCTTGAGAATAAGCATAAACGATGTTCCCTAAACTTACCGACTTAGAACCGTGAGTAGAACGAATCCAGTTTGCATTTGGAAGGTTTACACCAATAGGAGTAGCAGGAGAAGAGTCGCCAGCTTCTGAAGCAGCGGAAACAACTTTATAAGAAACACCTTTGATCTTTTTCTTTTTATGCTCATCCATAATAGATGAATTGTCTTCGAACCACTGTGCATTGTCAGAAAGAACTTTCATTTGAGCCGAAGCTTCAAAGTCCGTAATCTCTACAATAGATTCATACGAACCTGTATAACCCATAGGATCGTTATAAACTTCAATAAAGGAGTTGATATAATCTATATCACCTTCGGTAGCGGCTACCCAAGCGATATTATAATCGTCCCAAGTTTTAAGATCACCTGTAGTGTAGTAATCAATCAATAATTTTAAAGCATCTCCTTGAGCTTGATTTTCAGCAACGGTAACTGCTTTTTCTAACCATCCGATAATTTCAGCGATAGCTTCGCCGTACATACCATCTAGTTTATAAACTTTCTCCTCGATACCATTCGCTCCTCTGATCAATTTAGAGTTCAAACCATAAGAAAGAGGTTCAGTAGTTTCGTTATCTTTTATAGAAGCAAAATAAGCATTTACTTCAGCTTCATTAATATCAGCATCGAAGAAGTTTACTGCAGAACCTAATACCAATCCTTTTTCTGGATCTAAGTTTACTTTCTTCGCATCAAAGTCAGCGTCGAAAATAGCCATCATAGCTTCTTCATTTAAAGAAGAACCCGAAGCTTCCATCAATCCCATAAAGTATTCTTTAGAGAAATCTGGCGTAAATTTAGCCATAGAATAATGGTGGTGAATACCATTGGCAAACCAGACACGTTTGGTGTACGTAATGAAGTTATTCCAATCGTCAGAAGTTTTATCTCCTTCAAAGTTTAGAACTATATTTTCTAAAGTTCTACGAATAGATAAGTTGTGACGGTAGTTTTGATCCCAGATAATATCTCTACCAGAGTAGCCAGCTTCACTTAAGAAGTAGACTAGTTTTTGCTGTTGCAAACTTAATTGGTCAAATCCGGGTACTTGGTAACGGATCAGCTTTAGGTCAGCGAAAGTTTCTGCTTGGAACGTAAAATCATCCTTTACTTCAGCTTGTTCTGTTTGAGCACACGAAGCTAATAGTATAGCAGCTGCAAAGCTCAGATTTAATATCTTTTTCATCTTCTGAATTAATTTTTGTGCACCAAAAGTAAGGATTTTTTATTGGTAGTACCTATAAGGGGTAATTAGGTTTCGTTTAATGTTTTGTATACCTGTCACCCTGAGCTTGTCGAAGAGCTTGTTGTGAGTAATTGTCCTTCGTTAGGCTCAGGATGCCAATATCGTCAATGGGAATATATGCAAACTGAAAGCTGACTGCAGATGGCTGAAAGCTATGTTTATCCTTCTATAATATTTATCAACAAGCACATAATATATCCTCTAAAAAACTACATTTACTTTCCTATTTAAAATTTCAGTATTGCCTGTATGTATCTGATTTACGACACCGAAACCACCGGACTCCCTAAGAATTTTTCTGCGCCTGTAAGCGATTCAGATAACTGGCCTCGTTTGGTACAAGTTGCTTGGCAGCTTCACGACGATATGGGAGAGCTAATAGAAGTGAAAAACTTTATTGTTCGCCCCCTTGGTTTTACCATTCCTTATAATGCGGAAAAAATACACGGTATTTCTACCAAGCGTGCTCAAGAGCAAGGGGTAGATCTAGCTTTTGTACTCGAGGAATTTAATAAAGCAGTTGCGAAGTCGGAATATATTGTAGGACATAATATCATCTTCGATATCAATATTATGGGAGCTGAGTTCTACAGAACTCAGATGGAAACTTCCCTGATGGACGAGAAGAGTATTGATACCAAAAATGAAGGAACGGATTTTTGTGCTATTCCTGGTGGTAGAGGAGGGAAGTTTAAATGGCCTACGCTAACCGAGTTACACGTAAAATTATTTAAGGAAGAGTTTAGCGCTGCTCATAATGCTTCTGCCGATGTGGAAGCTACAACACGTTGTTTTCTGGAATTGATTCGCTTGCGTGTCATCAACTATCAGCGTTTAGGATTTGATGATGACTACAATCAGCGGTTTTCTGTGCGTAACTCTAAGCCTTTTGAGCTTTTAGGGCTTAATATTGAACCCTACAAAGCGCTTGATTCTACATCTGTAGAACTCGAAGCAGATGCAGAAATTACAGATCAAGTAGAATCGACCAGTGCCGAGATGAAGGATTTAACCTTCTCGCATTTACATTGTCATTCTTCGTATTCTATTTTACAAGCAAAATGTGATATACCCGATTTAATTGCGAAAGCTGTAGAGCATAAAATGCCTGCCGTAGCATTAACCGATACGGGGAATATGTACGGGGCGTATAAATTCGTAAGCGAAGCGATTAAGAATGATATTAAGCCTATTGTAGGTTGTGAATTATTCTTAACTGCCGATCATAAGATTAGAAAGTTTACTAAAGATAATCCCGATCGTCGTTCAACGGTAGTATTCATGGCTAAGCATAGAGCAGGTTATCACAATCTCTGTAAATTGAGCTCTCAAGCCTTTATTGATGGACTATACGCAGGTTGCCCTCGAATAGATAAAGAGTTAATCCTTGAGCATAAAGAAGGTTTAATTGCCACAACAGGTGGTTTAACAGCCGAGATCCCAAACCTTATTTTAAATGTTGGTGAGCATCAAGCTGAAGAAGTTTTTCAGTGGTGGCATCAAACTTTTGGGGATGACTTTTATGTGGAGCTTTCCCGCCATGGCTTAGATGATGAAGAGCATGTAAATCAGGTGCTTTTAGGTTTTGCACGAAAATATGATGTGAAGTATTTTGCATCGAATAACATTTACTACTCGAATAAAGAAGATGCCGTTTCTCACGACATCCTCCTTTGTGTTAAAGATGGGGTACTCAAAGAAACTCCAATAGGTAGAGGAAGAGGGTACCGCTACGGTTTCCCGAATGATGAGTTCTACTTCAAGTCTCAGGAGGAGATGAAGGATTTATTCAAAGATCTTCCTGATGCCATTGCTACAACACAAGAAATTATTGATAAAGTTGAAGTTTACGATCTTAAAAGAGAGGTACTACTTCCAGCTTTCGATATTCCTAAAGAGTTCATTCACCCCGAAGATAAAGTTGATGGAGGTAAAAGAGGAGAGAATGCTTTTTTACGCCACTTAACGTATAAAGGTGCCGAAAAGCGTTACGGTGAAATAACGGATGAAATTCGTGAGCGTCTCGACTTCGAGTTGATGACCATCGAAAAAACAGGCTATCCGGGGTATTTCCTTATTGTTCAAGATTTCACCACCGAAGCACGTAAAATGGGTGTTTCCGTTGGGCCCGGAAGGGGCTCGGCTGCGGGTTCTGCTGTAGCTTATTGTACTGCTATTACCAATGTAGATCCAATTGCATACGATTTACTTTTTGAGCGTTTCTTAAATCCCGATCGTGTATCACTTCCCGATATCGATATTGATTTTGACGATGAAGGACGTGGGCGAATTATCGATTTCGTAGTTGAGAAATATGGTAAAGGACAGGTAGCTCAAATTATTACATACGGTACCATGGCTGCAAAGTCGTCTATAAGAGATGCTGCTCGTGTAATGAATTTACCTCTATACGAAGCTGATAGAATAGCAAAGTTGGTTCCCGATACGTCTCTTCATAAAGTGTTTAATCTGCCAGAGGATAAGTTAAAAGAAAAGCTGAATACCGATCAATTCCAAATGGCTTTAGAATTGAAGTCCATTGCAAAAGGGGATGATTTAGCTGCACAGACATTAAATCAAGCGATTGCCATAGAAGGTTCTGTTCGTAATATAGGAATTCACGCATGTGGAGTAATTATTACGCCAAGTGATATTCGTGAGCATGTGCCGATGACGACGGCTAAAGATTCCGACTTATTAGTTACTCAGTTTGATAACTCTGTGGTGGAAGATGCGGGCCTTCTTAAAATGGACTTCTTGGGCTTAAAAACTTTAAGTATCATTAAAGATGCAATCAAGTTAATAAAGCTGAAGCACGATGTAGATATCGATCCGGATGAGATTCCTTTAGATGATGAACTTACTTATGACTTGTATCAAAAAGGGTCTACCAATGGTACTTTCCAGTTTGAATCTCCTGGGATGCAGAAGCATCTTAGAGCTTTAAAACCGGATAAGTTTGCCGATCTTATTGCAATGAACGCCTTGTATAGACCAGGGCCTTTAGAATATATTCCAAACTTTATTGCTCGTAAACATGGTCGTGAAGACATTGTTTACGATTTAGAAGGGATGGAAGATTACCTTGCCGAAACTTACGGTATTACGGTATATCAAGAGCAGGTAATGCGTTTGTCGCAGAAGCTTGCTGGTTTCTCTAAAGGGGATGCCGATATGCTTCGTAAGGCTATGGGGAAGAAGATTTTCTCTTTGCTAGAGAAGATGAAACCTAAATTTATTGATGGTTGTACCGAGCGTGGTCACGACCCTAAGGTTGCCGACAAAGTTTGGAAAGACTGGGAAGCCTTTGCTGCTTATGCCTTCAACAAATCGCACTCTACTTGTTATTCTATTGTAGCATTCCATACAGCCTATTTAAAAGCACATTACCCTGCCGAGTATATGGCATCGGTAATGACGCATAACATGAACGATATAAAGAAGGTGACTTTCTTTATGGAGGAGTGTAAGCGTATGCACTTAACGGTTTTAGGACCAGATATTAATGAATCGGCCTATAAATTTAACGTAAACCAAAAAGGTGAAATTCGTTTTGGTTTAGGAGCGATTAAAGGGGTTGGAGAAGGAGCTGTTGAGAATGTTATAAATGAAAGAGCCGAAAATGGTTATTTCAACAGTATATATTCAGTTACAAAACGTGTTGAACTCCGTTCTGTAAACAAAAGAACACTCGAGAATTTAGCTTTAGCGGGTGCCTTCGATTCTTTTGAAGGTGAGCACAGAGCTATGTATTTCCATGAAATAAAAGAAGGTTACACTTTTCTAAATAAAGCGATCCGTTATGGGAATGCTTATCAAGAAAGTTTAGATGCGCCACCAGATTTATTTGGTAGTGTAGAAGGAGTAGAACTGCCCGAACCCCCAATGCCAATATGTGATGAATGGGTTCGCCTAGATCTTTTGGCAAGAGAGAAACAGGTAGTTGGGATTTATATTTCCGGTCATCCTCTAGATGATTATTCTTTCGAAATTAAACACAATTGTAATCATAGTATTGAGAAATTTAAAGACTTAGAAGTGATTAAGAATCGCGATTTGTCTTTTGCAGGAATCATTTCAGATGTCAATCATCGCATCGATAAAAATGGAAATCCATACGGAGTTGTAACTATTGAGGATTTTACCGATTCTAAGGAGTTTATGCTTTTCCGAGAGGATTATTTAAAGTTTAAGATGATGTTGGTTCAAGGCGCATTTGTTTATGTTAGAGCTCGTGTACAACCACGTCGTTGGGGCGATCAGTTGGAAATTAAAATAACCGCTATAAACCTTCTTTCTGAGGTTTTAGATAAACTAACCAAGAGTATTACAATTCGAGTAAACCTATTTGAGATTGATGAAGAATTCACGAATAACTTCAAGAATATTTTAGAAGAGCATAAAGGGAATCATCAGTTAAAATTAAGTGTTTTCGATCCAGATGAAACCGTTTCTCTAGAGATGCTTTCAAGAACACATAAAGTGAAGATTACAAAGCAATTGATACAAGATATTGGTACATTAATTGATGTGCAATACAAATTGAATTAAAACCCTTGATTTATTGTCAGAAATAGTACTTTTGCATCAGTAAATTGATACAACAAACATAAGATCAAAATAAAATGGCACTAGAAATTACTTCTGCAAACTTCGAAGAAACGGTATTAAAATCTGATAAACCAGTATTGGTTGATTTTTGGGCTGAGTGGTGTGGACCTTGCCGTATGGTAGGACCTATCGTTGACGAATTACATACCGACTACGACGGAAAAGCTGTTGTGGGTAAAGTAAATGTTGATGATCAACAAGAAATTGCTGCTCAATACGGAATTCGTAACATCCCTACTATCTTATTCTTTAAAGATGGTGAAATCGTTGATAAAAACGTTGGGGTTGCTCCTAAAGCTGATTTAGCTAAAAAAATTGACGCCTTGTTATAAGCGGATAAAATTTTTAAATTGAACTCCTGTTTACACTTAGTATACAGGAGTTTTTTTTTGAAGTAGGTGAAGGATTTGGAGCATTAAGAAAATCCTTTAACCAAGAACCATTAACCAACAATCAATGTACATCTCACACGACGAATTAAAACCGGTAGAAAACTTAGAGTTCTTTGCGAAGCAAGTGGTAGAAGGTTTTATTACTGGTTTACATAAAAGCCCTTACCACGGTTTTTCTGTGGAATTTGCCGAACATAGATTGTATAATCCCGGCGAAAGTACGCGCCATATAGATTGGAAGTTGTTTGCTCGAACCGATAAGCTTTTCGTAAAACGCTATGAAGAGGAAACAAATCTACGTTGCCAAATTGTTATCGATCGTTCTTCTTCGATGCATTTTCCAGTTCAAAAGAAATTAAACTCCAAATCACCCAATAAAATAGGTTTTTCAGTACTTGCATCTGCTGCTCTAATGAATTTGTTTAAGCGCCAAAGAGATGCGGTTGGACTCTCCATTTATTCAGATACCGTTCAATTGCATACCCAAGCAAAAACAAGTCAAGCGCATCACATGCGATTGCTGTGGGAGTTAGAGAATACTGCGCAGCCTTTTGATGAAAGGAAAAAGGAATCTACTAATGCTATTGATGCCTTACACGAAATTGCCGAGCGAATTCATCAACGCTCTCTTGTGGTTTTGTTTAGTGACCTTTTAGATACTCAAGAGCATTCGGAAGAATTGTTTTCAGCATTACAACATCTAAAATACAATAAACACGAGGTGATTGTTTTTCATGTGGTAGATAGAGACCGAGAGTTGAATTTCGATTTCGATTCGCGACTGCATAAGTTTGTGGATCTCGAAACAGGAGAGGAGCTCAAAGTAAATCCTATTGAGCTTCAGGATGAGTATGTAAAGCACATGACCGCTTTCGAAAATGAGTTAATGCTTCGATGTGGACAGTATAAAATTGATTTTGTTCCTGTAGATTGCTCACAAGGTTTTGAACCCGTATTACTTTCTTATTTATTAAAGCGAAAGAAATTGTATTAATACAGTGACAATTTTAGGAGGAGATTAATTGTGTCGTAAAATACTAACCTTGCATCCAATGCTATATTTAATGAAGAAAATTCGCATACTAATTATCCTTGTTTTATTACTTCATGTTTGTGCGTGTGCACAGCAGACTACGATTAATCGTATTGAGGTAATCGGAAACTCTATCAGTGATATCATTCCTGTTTCAGCTGAAGTTGAAGCTTATGTATATCATTCCGCAATTGATTTAAGAGGTATAGACGTTCAAAAGAAAAAACAAAACTTCATCAATTTGATGTTGCCTTCAATTCTAATTGCAAAATTCGAAATAGAGCGTACAAGTCAGCTCGTTGTAGCTCTTGTCTCAAAACGGGAAGCCTTATCCAATTCAGAAGAAATCTACTTGAAAAATCTTAAAAAGACCTATAAGTGTAAAGCCATTTCAGAATTACTTTCTAGGCTTAAAACACACCCTACAAGCATAGTCCTAGCACAAGCTGCAATTGAGTCTGGCTGGGGTACATCTAGATTTTATAGAGAAGCCAATAATATATTTGGTGTTTGGTCTTACAGCAAAAATGAACCTCGAATTATGACATCAGAAGATAGAGATGGTGAAGCCGTGTTTGTAAGGAAGTATGATTCTCTTCCTGAATCCTTTGATTCTTATTTTAAAACTTTAGCACGCGGACCTTATTCAGAATTTAGAAATACGAGAGAGAAAACGAATGATGTGTATGAATTAATCCCTCATTTAAAGGTATATTCGGAGCTTGGAGAAGAGTATATAAGTAGGTTAGAGGGACTTATTAAATACAATAAGCTAGAGCAGTATGATGATTATATTCTCAATATGAACAAGTAGGAATAGGATGTCTAAAAAAATAGAAAACAAGGGTGAAGTATTAGCTTGGTCGATGTATGATTTTGCAAACCAACCCTTTACCAATCTTGTAGTTACTTTTGTCTACGGGACTTTTTTCACTACTGTAATTGCTGCTAACGAAATTGTAGGTACGCAGCAGTGGTCGCATGCAGTCTCTATTACCGCAATTATTGTAGCATTACTTTCACCATTAATGGGTTCTTTAGCCGATAAAGGAGGTTATAGAAAGATGTTTATGTTAGGTTTTACCTGGCTTACCATTTGTGCAACTACCGTATTGTATTTTGTGCTGCCAGGAGAAGTTCTGCCAGCGCTGTTTTGGTTTGTTATAGCTAATATAGGTTTTGAAATGGGCTCTGTATTCTGTAATGCTTACCTACCCGATATATCACATTCTAAAAATATTGGACGTATTTCTGGGTATGGCTGGTCTTTAGGTTATGTAGGGGGTTTGATTGCGCTAGCATTAGCCATGGTATTTTTAATTCAAACAGACACACCCATTTTTGGTTTTGGTAAAGGAGAAGCGGGAGCTTATGAAAATATTAGAGCAACAAATTTATTGGTAGCTATATGGTTTGCCGTATTTAGTATCCCTACATTTTTATTTGTTAAAGATCGAAAGCCTGATACGAAAGCCTTTTTTAATAATGCAAAAAATACAATTAAGGATTTCAGAACTACCGCTAGAGAGCTAAAGGAATATCCGCAAATTATGCGTTTTCTTATTGCACGATTGGTTTATAATGATGGATTAGTAACCATATTTGCCTTTGGAGGTATTTATGCTGCAGGAGTATTAGGTTTCTCGTTTAATGAGATAATGATGCTGGGAATTGTCTTGAATATTACAGCTGGTTTAGGAGCTTTTTTAATGGGCTTCTTAGACGATTGGGTTGGAGGGAGAATGACTATAAAAGTTACCTTAATCGGTTTAATGATTGCAATGGTATTAGCAGTTTTTGCTCCTGAATTTAGACCTTGGTTACAATATATCTTGGGAGGGAGTTCTGTGCCAGATTGGTTGACAGGGAAAAATATCTTTTGGTTAGCAGCCATTTTAATAGGAGCTTTCTCTGGACCGAATCAAGCAGCAAGCCGTTCATTAATGGGGCGTTTTACGCCAGAAGCTAAAAAGAATGAGTTTTTTGGTTTCTTTGCTTTTTCGGGTAAGGCTACAGCTTTTGCTGGTCCCTTATTATTGGGTATGCTAACTGTAGCTTTTGATAGTCAAAGAGTAGGGATTTCAGTTGTGTTCTTGTTTTTCGTTTTCGGATTTTTGTTGATGAATCGTGTGGATGAAGAGAAGGGAATGCAGCAAGGTGAATTGCCTGGTAATGATGCGTAAAACGAATTGTATATTTACACGCTAAATGTGAAAAGATGGAAAATAGAATTGATCATATCGTTTATCAAAGATTGTTAGATTTTGGTTTAGCTGAATCTATCGCCAATCAAGTGCTGTTTGTGCTTGAAGTTTTGGTGCTCATTCTTTTGTGTTTTATCGCCAATATAATTGCTAAAAAAATATTTGTTCGAATTATTACTGCGGTCGTAAAACGCACCAAATTTGAATGGGACGATGTTCTGCTAGAAAACAAAGTATTCGATAGGCTAGCCCATTTAGCGCCTGCTTTAGTCGTTCAAGCTACTGCGGCTTATGTTTTTACCGACTTCCCAGATTTTATTCCCTTTATTATTCGCATCGCTGATGCTTATATGATTGCCGTAGGCTTAATGGTGGTCATCTCTATATTTAATACACTCGATCATTATTTTAAACAAACCGAAGCACTCAAAGATAAGCCCATAGATTCTTATTTTCAGTTGGCCAGAATAGTGGTTTATTTTGTTGGAGGTGTATTAATAGTTGCTCAAGTTTTCGATAAAGATCCTAAAGGCATATTAGCCGCTATGGGAGCTCTTACAGCCGTTTCGATGTTGGTGTTTAAGGATACAATTTTAGGCTTTGTAGCCTCTATTCAATTGTCCGCTAACGATATGGTTCGTGTCGGCGATTGGGTTTCGATGCCAAAGTATGGTGCCGATGGAGATGTGGTAAAGATTACCTTGAATACTGTTAAAGTTCAGAATTGGGATAAAACCATTTCCACCATCCCAACTTATTCTTTTGTTTCAGATTCCTTTAAAAACTGGAGAGGAATGGCCGAAGCTGGAGGACGTAGAATTAAAAGAGCTATTACTTTAAAGTCAGGGTCTGTGAAATTCTGTAATGAAGAAATGGTTTCTCGATTTAAGAATTACGACTTACTAAAAGAGTATTTAAATGAAAGAGTTCAAGAAATTGAATCTTTTAACAGCAACAATAAGGTTAATAAGAACTTCTTAATTAATGGAAGACACTTAACCAATATTGGTGTTTTTAGAGCGTATTCTGAGGCTTATATAAAAAGTTTAGACAGTATTCATCCAGACTTAACCTTAATGGTTTTCCAAAAAGAAGGAAATGAATTTGGAGTACCTATTGAGGTTTACTGCTTTACTAAAACTACAGAGTGGGGAGAATACGAAAATGTACAATCAGATATTTTTGATCATCTTTATGCTGCTGCTCCCGAGTTTGATTTAGAAATATTCCAACACCCTTCTGGCGGAGACTTTAAGAAGTTAGTTGATTAAAGTCAAACAAATACAATCTAAAGATTGCTTCCCTATCCGTCAACAGATTTTATGGCGACATAAAAATCTAGAAGATTGCGGGATTGATGTAGATGAGCAGGAAGGAGCCTTTCACTTAGGAGTTTTCCTGAACGATGAATTGGTATGTATAGGATCTTTCTTTAAGCAGAAACACATTCAATTTTCTGAGCAAAATCAATATCGTTTACGAGCTATGGCTACATTATCAAAAGCTCAAAAACAAGGAGCTGCAAAAGCACTTTTAGATTTTGCATTCGAAAGATTACAAAATCAGAATCAAGAAATTCTTTGGTGTGATGCACGCATAATTGCCATAGGCTTTTATGAGAAAATGGGTTTTACTAAACTAGGAGAGATGTATAAAATCCCTCTTATTGGACCTCACTATTTGATGTGGAAAGCCGTGAAGCGTAAAATGTAATCGTAAAACGTAAGAAGAGAAAGCTAAATATCATCCAAACAAAATAAGCTTGTCATTCATATGAATAACAAGCTTATCTTTTTTTTCACTGTAAGCTCATAGCTGACAGCTAAAGTTTAGTCTTCAGCACGTAGGATTTGATTGATCGAAGCCATTTTTATTGCTGCAATGGCACATTCAGTTCCTTTGTTTCCTAAAACACCACCAGAGCGATCTATTGCTTGCTGCATGGTGTTATCGGTAAGAACCCCAAAGATTACTGGAATATCTAATGAAATATTCAATTGAGTAATTCCGTTGCTCACACCTTGACAAACAAAATCGAAGTGTTTTGTTTCTCCCTGAATAACAGACCCTAAAGTGATGATAGCATCTACATTAGTCGTTTCAGCCAACATAGAAGCTCCAAAAGTCAATTCGAAACTACCAGGAACGTTTACGCGAATAATATCTTCTAGTGCAACACCATTGTCAATTAAAGCTTGCTGAGTACCATTGTATAGACCCTCGGTTATTTTTTTGTTCCATTCAGAAACAACAATCCCAAAGCGCAGACCTTCTGCGTTTGGGATAGAGTCTTTATCGTAATGTGATAAGTTTGTTGTAGCCATAAATTATTGCGCTGCTGTAATACGTGAAATGTATTTACTAATATTTTGCCCCTCTCTAGAAGATGAAAATTCATCTTGAATACGAGTGTATAATCTTAAAGCTTGGTCTTTATGCCCTAAAGAATAAGCAGCGTTAGCAGCTTTCATTAAGTAAATAGGGGTAGTGAAATCGTTCGTTCTTAACTCAGCAGCTTTTACATAGTAGTTTAAAGCTTCTTCATTTTGACCGAGTTCAGAGAATGCATCTCCAATTGCACCTTGAGCAATAGGAGCTAACATTTCGTCATCCGAAGAAAAGTTGTCTAAATGCTCAATTGCAGATTCTGCCTCACCTAATCTTAGGTAAGAAATACCGGCATAGTATTCAGCTAAGTTAGCTGCGTTTGTACCACCGTAAGTATCAATAATTTCTATTAAACCGGCGTATTGCTCATCACCATCAAGAGCTTCTTGAAACTTGCTTTGTTCGAAGTTCTTTTCTGCCATATACATTTCTGTAATCGCATTATTCTCGTTTGGTTGAACATAAAAACGATCGTAAGCAAAGAATGCACTAAAACCGATAGCAATAGCAAGAACAATAACCATCAGGTTATTCTTGTTATTCTCTACATACATCTCAGCCTTAGTAAGGCTTGCTTCAATTGTCTTTAATTGTTCTTGTGCTTGGTTTTTATTTTCAGCCATTTTAGTCTTTGTTTAATAATTGAAAGCACAAAAATAAAAGAAATTATGAAATGATCGCTATAAATATAAAATCAGGTCTTATTTTTACGAAAATTAATTTCAAATGCACCTCAAAGACCTTTCCTTAATTTATTTTAAGAACTACGAAGAAGCTCAATTAGAGTTTTCTTCAAGCATTAATTGTTTTGTTGGCAACAATGGTGTGGGGAAGACTAACTTGTTGGATGCCATATATTATCTGTGTTTTTGTAAGAGCTATTTTAATCCTATTGATAGTCAAAATATACTTCACGAAAAACCATTCTTTTCTATTGAAGGCACTTTTGAAAGAAATGAGCTTGATGATAAGGTCTTTTGTGGAGTAAAACGAGGACAGAAAAAAGTTTTTAGAAGAAATAAAAAGGAATACGAAAAACTTGCCGATCATATTGGCTTGTTTCCTCTTGTTATTATTTCTCCAGCAGATAGGAATTTAATTATTGAGGGAAGTGAAACACGTCGTAAGTTTATTGATGGGGTGATCGCTCAATCGGATAAAATCTACTTACAAGATATTATTAAATACAATCAGGTGCTTGCTCAGCGTAATGCCTTGTTGAAATATTTTGCCGTAAATTTTACTTATGACCCAATAACGCTGGGTATTTACAATATACAGCTGATTGATTTATCGACTAATATACATGCCAAACGATCTGTGTTTATGGAGCAATTCAATCCGATATTTCAATCGTATTACAATTCTATTTCAGGCTCTAAGGAGCAGGTTAGCTTAGAGTATAAATCGCAGTTGAACGATGGCGATATAGGTTCGCTCTTAGAGGAAAGTCTAACCAATGATAAAATTTTGCAATACACCACTTGCGGAACACATAAAGATGACTTGTTGTTTAAAATCAACGATTTCCCTATAAAGAAACAAGGTTCTCAAGGACAGCAAAAAACATATTTAATCGCTTTAAAGCTTGCTCAGTTCGATTTTATAAAGAATTTAGTTGGTTATAAACCCTTATTGCTTCTAGACGATATTTTCGATAAATTAGATGACACGCGAGTAGAGTCAATTGTAAGTTTGGTTTCGGAACATAATTTCGGACAAATATTTATTACGGATACTCATAAAAACCGCACAGAAGAAATAGTTAAAAAGATGGATGATTCATATCGAATTTTCGATGTTAATGATGGAGTAGTATTATGAGAAGAGCTAGAGAACAGAGTATAGGTGAGGTTATTAAAGACCTCTTGAAAAACTACGATATTACTTCGAAGTTTAACGAAGCCCATGTTGTTACTCTGTGGGATAAGTTGATGGGGCCTTCTGTAACTAAATACACAGTGAATATAGAGGTTGAAAAACGGATTCTATTTGTACAACTAAACAATGCCGCTTTAAAACAAGAGCTTACTTATACTAAAGAACGTATCAAGAAAATGATTAACGACGAAATAGGAGAGGAAGTTCTTCTAGATGTTAGAATCTATTGATTGAAGTTTCATTCAGTTTTTTAATGGCATATATTTTGTTATATCCTGTTGAAAATTTTACCCATGAGAATTTTATTTGTTTTACTCCTTATTCCTTTTTGTGCATTCTCTCAAATTAGTGAAGTTGAAAGCTATTTTAAAGATAAAGGAGAAATTTACTTTTCATTTCAAACATCTTCTATTAAGCAATTCAACGAGATCTCTAGTCTCGTCTCAATTGATCATGGCTCGTCACTTATAAATGCCTACGCTTATGCTAACAAGCGAGAGTTTAAGGCATTTTTAAATTTAGAGGTTGATTATATAATTGAAGAAAACCCTGGGTTTACATTCAAGGATTTAAACATGCTTTTGTCTTTAGATGAAAAGCAGATGAACGATTGGGATTTTTACCCTTCTTATGAAGTTTATGTAGAAATGATGTATGCTTTCGAAGAGCAATATCCTGATATATGTTCTATATCTTCCATTGGAACAACGACTAATGGAAGAGAGCTATTAGTTGCAAAAATCACTGACCAGTTAGACGTAGAAGAAGGAGAGCCAAGATTGTTATATACTTCTTCTATGCATGGGGATGAAATAACTGGCTTTGTACTTTCATTACGCTTGATTGATTATTTAATCAATAACTATGGAGTTAACGATAGAGTAACAGAGATTGTTAACAATGTGGAGATTTGGATTAATCCACTCGCCAACCCTGATGGAGCTTACACTAATAATAACAGTACTGTTTATGGTGCTACGCGTTATAATGCAAATTGGGTAGATTTAAATAGAAATTACCCAGATCCGGAAGACGGTATTCACCCCGATGGGAATTCATATCAAAGTGAAACTGTAGCTTTTATGGATTTTGCTGATAGTTGTGCATTTGATATATCTTCAAATTTTCATGGAGGCGCAGAAGTGGCAAATTACCCATGGGATACATGGAGTCAATATCCTGCCGATTACGATTGGTGGTTACATGTGATGCACGAGTATGCGGACTTGGCTCAAGAGAACTCAAGCAGTAATTATTTCACTTCTTTTGACGATGGCGTAACCAATGGTTACGACTGGTATGAAGTGAATGGGGGGCGTCAGGATTATATGAATTACGAGAAACATTGTAGAGAGTTTACCCTAGAATTGTCTGACAGTAAAACTCCTCCTGGATCCCAATTACCCTATTTTTGGGATGCCAACTACAATTCATTTTTGGCATATATAGAACAGAGTTTGTATGGTTTACATGGTAAAGTTACAGATTCGATTACTGGAGAACCTTTATTAGCACAAATATTTATTGAAAATCACGATGCTGATAATTCGGACGTGTCATCACATTTACCAATGGGAGACTATCACCGTTATTTAGCTTCCGGCTCATACGATATCAACTTTTCTACTGAAGGTTATCAATCTAAAACCATTACTTCTGCTACTATATTGAATAGTGAAATAACGGTGTTAGATGTGCAATTAGTACCAAGTGTAGTAAGCATTGATGAAAGTTTACTAAATGCTATCTCAATTTATCCACAGCCAGCAAATGAATTCTTACAGATTGATGGTTGTCCAGAAGATATTACCCAAATCCTGTTGATTGACAGTTCTGGGAAAATTGTGAAAATGATTTCAAATAATCATGAAAAGTCGATTTATATATCAAAAGATCAACTGCCATCTGGTAGTTATATACTAGATTTTAAGTCTGATTCTTACGAATTCCAAAAGCCTATTATTTTACTTTAACAGAAATTGGTATATGATTTGTCATGTGTTGAATACTAAATAGTACAAAATGAAGAAAATACACACATTATTCGCATTGCTTCTTGTTGGATTTGTTAGCCAGGCACAAGAAACTAAAGTCACTATTGTAAGCGAAGATTCTAATTCTATCGTACTGCATTACCAGTTTGGCAAGTATGATTTATTAGAAACTGAAATTAATGGGCTGAGTACCTTTATCCCACAAATGGAAAATGCTACGCCAATAATGGAAGTAAGTAAACCAGATTTACTTAAAATTTCAAAGTCATTACAATTACCTCAAGGAGCTGAAGTTTCTATTGAGGTTGTTGGTGAAAAGTTTGAAGATATTGAGGGTATAACAATTAGTCCTTCAAAAGGAAATTTGTATAGAAATATAGACCCTGACGAGGTGTCTTATGAATTTGGCGCTAACTATCGTAAAGATCAGTGGTATCCTAAAGCTCAAGCAGAATTTCAATCGGAATATCAAATAAGAGATTTTCACGGTCGTGCTTTATGGGTGTATCCATTTAGAGTTTTGCCAACAGAAAACACTTTGAGAGTTTATAGCGAACTCAGCATTAAAGTTAGTTTCAGTTCAGATAAATCTATTACAACACCTAGTCGTATAGATCGTTCTTTTGAGGGGCTTTATCAAGAGCATTTCATTAATTATTCGAATGCTAAATACGATCCAGTTTCTGAAGAAGGGAAGATGTTAATTATCTCTCACGCTGATTTTATAGAAGCAATGAGTCCATTTCGTAATTGGAAAACTCAAATTGGTATAGAAAACGAAATTATAGATGTTGCTACAATTGGTAATGCCGAAGATATTAAGCAATATGTTCAAGATTATTACGACACTAAAGGCTTAACTTATTTATTATTAGTAGGTGATCATCAACAAATACCTGCATATGAATTATCCGCAGGCTACTCAGATAATAGTTACGCTTATGTGGCTGGTTTGGATCATTACCCTGATTTATTCGTCGGTCGGTTTTCTGCAGAAAATGTAAGTAATGTTGAGACTATGGTAGATAGAACAATTGCCTACGAATTAGATCCTGTATTAGATAATTCATATAAAAATGCAGTTGGAATTGGATCAGAGGATGGAACAGAATCTACAGACCCGAGTTCACCTAGTACAGGTATGGGAGATGCTAACGAAGCTGATTGGCATCATCAAATGAATATCAAAAGTGATTTATTGGCCTATACTTATTCATCAGTTTTTGAACTTTATGAAGGTGGACCATATGAGGGTTCTTTAGATCTAGTAGGATATCCTTCTGCTTCAGATTTAGCTACCCTTATAGATAATGGCCTTGGACTTATAAACTACACAGGACATGGTGGTCCGGAATCTTTTGTTACAACAGGATTTAATAATTCGGATGTAGATGCATTAATCAATAATACGGTATTTCCATTTATTTTTTCTGTAGCCTGTGTAAATGGTGAGTTTATGAATTCAACTTGTTTTGCAGAAAAATGGTTAAGAGCTACAAATACTGAAGGTGAACCAACTGGTGCAATTGCGACTCTAATGTCAACGATAAATCAAAGTTGGAATCCACCTATGTTAGGTCAAGATGAAATGAATGATATTTTGACTGAGCAATATGAAGATAATATTCGTAGAAGTTTTGGTGCAATATCTATGCAAGGATGTATGAAAATGAATGATGACTATGGCTCTGCTGGAGATGAGATGACAGATACCTGGATGATCTTTGGAGATCCGTCTGTGATGATTCGTACAAACAAAGTCGAGTATGTAAGTGCAATCCATGACGAAGTACTTCCTTTAGGATCTAATAGCTTTACAGTAAACTCTGGAGACGAGGGTGCTATAGTTGCTTTAAGCTTTCAAAATGAGTTGATTGCAGAAGGTGTCATCGAAGGTGGGCAAGTAGTGTTAAACTTTGATGCTATCAGTGAGGTTGGAGTATTTACATTGACTGTGAGTGCTTATAATAATGTGCCTTATATCGCAGATATTCAATCAATCGTTCTTGATGGACCTTTCGTAATTCAGAATGAGATTAGTCTATCAGATTTAGCAGATGGTATTGATGGTCAAGCTGATTATGGAGACCAATTAACATATAGTGTAGCTTTTGAAAACGTAGGTATTGAAAATACTGATGAACTAACGATTACTGCAAGTACAATAAGCCCTTACTTAACCATTCTTTCAACTTCATTTAGTATAAATGCTATTAATGTTGGTGCTGTTTCTTGGGCAGAGGATGTTTTAACACTTTCAATTTCTAATGATGTTCCAGATGGAACAGTAGCTACAATTTATTTTGAGATTTCTAATGTGAGTGGGATTACTTGGAATACGTCTTCTCAAATCACTTTATCGGCACCAGTTATTAGTACAGGTGAATTTATTATTGATGATTCTGCCGGAAATGGAAATGGAGTGATGGAATTGGGTGAGAGTTTTATAATTCAATTTCCAGTATCTAATTTGGGAACCTCATCTTCAGAAGAATTAATCTCTCAATTAAGTTCAACTTGTTCTTATTTAGTGATTGAAGAGAGTGCTTTAGTTTCGAGTCCACTAGAAGATGGTGCAACATCTTTCATTTCATTTACTTGCTCTCTATCTGAAACTACTCCTACATCAACTCAAGTAAATTTCTTATTAGTTATTAATTCAGGAGCTTATAGTTTTGAGTCAACTTATTTATTTACAACATCAGAGTGTGAGGTAGGGGATTTAGATATTTTGCTAACTTTTATTACTGATGTATATAGTTCTGATGAAACATCAATGAGTATGATTGATTCTGACGGATTTATCTTTGATGAGTATACAGTGGGTGAGCTTGAATCGGATTACACTTATGAACTAACTTATTGTGCTGCTCCTGGGACTGTTGTACAGTTCATGATTAATGATGATTATGGTGATGGAATAAATTCAGGAGGTTCATATTCTATTGTGGTATGTGATCAGGAATTAGCCTCAGGAGGTGAGGAAAGTTTTACTGAATTGATAGAGAACTTTGTGGTCACTTGTGATCAATCCTCTGTTGTTTTAGGTTGTATGGATTCAGAAGCATTCAATTATAATTTAGATGCAAATTATGATGATGGTTCCTGTGTTTCTGTTGTTGAAGGGTGTATAGATGTGGGTGCATTGAATTATAATTCTGAAGCGAATGTTGACGACGGTTCTTGTGAATACACTTTATTTTGTGATTCGGGGTATAATGAGGTTTCTATTAGCGTATTAACGGATGAATATGGAAGTGAAACATCTTGGTCTTTACAGAGCGAAACGGGAGAATTTATAGCAGAAGTAGTTACAGAAACTTATAATAATGAGACTGTATATAATTCCGCTTATTGTGTGCCTGAAGATGAGCAATTCACCTTTACAATTATGGATTCTTATGGAGATGGTTTAACTACAGGTGATGGATATTTTACACTATCTGTATGTGGTAATGTATTACTTGAAGGCGCAGATTTTGGCTCCCAAGATCAAATTTTGTTCTTAGGCTGTGAAGTATATTATGTTGCTATTGATGTAGTAGATTCAACTAAGTGGGAAATATATCCTAATCCTAATAATGGATCTGAATTATGGGTGAAGGCAAATAGTCAATCTAATTTGACTATAATTAATTTAGTTGGAGAGTTAATTTATACTACAGTTTTAGATAAAGGTATAAACCTAATTGATCTACCACAGCTAAGCTCTGGAGTGTATATTGCCAAAACTAATACTGGTTCAATAAATAAATTGATCATTCATTAATCGATATCAATTGGTATAAAAAAACGCCCTCGAAATCTCGAGGGCGTTTTTTTTATGTGCAGTATTTAGGTCTTGTTTGGTGATGTATCAAAATGTGAAATTTAATTTTTACAATACTCAAACTGATAATTTTAATTACGCCTACCGCCTAAATCTTTAGTTTACGTTTTAAGCCATTAGAAAGCGCTTCTTTGTGAAGGAGTACGGATATTGTATTCATCTTAAAATATGCTTCAGAAACAAGGATATGTCCCTTATAGTCCTCTAAACCACGTTCATCTCCCCAAGAGTTTTTTACCACGAAGTATTCCTTTCCATCTACACCTTCAACTATACCAACAATGTGCATCAGATGATCATCGGTTACGGTATAATTATCAAAGTTCTCTTGTCTAATTTCTTGAGTCACATTCATTTCCTCAGCAGTAAGCTCAAAATTTGGTTCTTCATCTTCTTTAGCGGTAACTGCAATACCTTCTTTAGAATTGAAACCTTCATTACTCACATCAGCATCCCATTCAATGGTAAAACCATCTCTAAGCGCCTTTTTAGTCATTTCTAGCATTTCATCTAATGGAAGATTGTAAAAGCTACCATTATCCCAGTTATCAGGAATACCAAGAATGAAATTAGTATAGAAAGGTTTGTGTGTGTATGAAGTTAAAGTGATGTAGTTTTCTGCTTTGATACCTAATGATGCCGCAAAGCTATGTGGTGTATAGTTCTTCCCATTATAAGTAAAGGATTCTGGGTACTCACCTAAATAAATATCCAACAGCGAAGTGTATCCTTTCTCCCAAAGAGGAGTTAGTTTTTTCCCTTTATTGGAAACTACAGATTTTACATAGCCTTCTAATATTGCTGCTAACTCAGAATGGTTGTGTGTTTCAGATTCGGTCTGTAAACCATTAAACACTTCATTAGGAACGATACCATAATCGTCTACCGCATTTAGTAAATCATGACCTAAACTTCCTTCGCCAAATTGTGTTTTTCCGTGTCTACGTACATAATTGTCGGCTTTGTTTAAATACACTTGGCGTGCAATAAAGATCTCCGATAAATTATGAGTTCCCTTTCCCATTCGTATCAATTCTGATTCTAGGAATGATGAAGCTGAAAAGCTCCAACAAGTTCCCGTTTTCCCTTGACTTTCAACTGGATTAGCATCCCATTGAACGATTTTTTGAAAGCTTAAAGTATCTTGAGCAGAGGCAAAGTTAAAGCTCAATGCGAATGCTGCGATGAATATTTTTTTCATAATTCTGATTTTGAGATTCAAAAATAGAAAAAGCCTTCGAATGGAAGGCGCTTTTCAATTTGAATTCGATACTATTTATGTAGTTTTGATTCATTGTAATGTGGATATAAGATGAAACTCATACTTTTTAGCACAGAAGATTCTAAAAATGATGTCTCTCGTTTAGAGAAGACATCGGCTGCGGCATACCATTCTTTTCATGTTCGTAAACCCAACTGGAGTTCCGAAGAGCTTGAGCTATACATTAATGCACTCCCAAGTGCTTGGAAAGAAATAACGGTACTTCATGCTCATTTTGAACTCTGTGAAAAATACAATTTAAAAGGAATTCATTTAAATGAAAAGAATAGAAGGTATAGGTCAGAAGTACAGCTTTTTAGTTCTTTCAACTTCATTCCATTCTGTAAAGGATTTATTAACTGAAGCTTCTATTTATGCCTAAGTCTTTCTCAGTCCAATTTTCGACAGCATCAGTAAAATAGGTTATAGGGCAGCTTTTTCAAATGAGGAATTGATTCAAACCAATAACAAATCTAAACATCGAATTGTAGACTTAGGAGGCATTTCAGATAATCATATTGAAAAATGTAAAGCCTTGGGATTTAGTTGTTGTGCCTTTTTGGGGAGTTTTTGGGCTGAATAAATTCAGCTATCAGCTTTAAGCCACGAATAAAGTAGTATTTGGAACGAAATATCCTTAACACCTAATACATTGTAGCAAGTACTGTGTATTAAGAATTTAATAAGTAGTCATCTCAGTATCTACCTGTGTAGCCCATGCGTGGATTCCACCTTCTAAGTTAATCAGCTTCGTATAGCCTTTTACTTCTAAATAGTGAATCACATTCATGCTTCTAACGCCATGATGACACACAACTACAGTAGGAATCTCATTTGAAACTTCATCGATGCATTCATCAATCAAATTCATGGGTATGTTTGAAGCGCCTTGGATATGGCAGATATCCCATTCAAAATATTCACGCACATCTAGAATGTTGATTTTAGTAGTTGATTGAAGCATTTCAGCAAGCTCTTCTGCAGTGATACTTTTAGGTAGATTTTGTTGAGTTGTTTCACAGTTAAAATCGTAGTCGCCCAGCTTAGTAATATTTGATTCTTCTGTTTTGTCGAATTCAATAATTGAGAATTCGTAATTCAGGGCGTTTAAGCTGAGTAGTTTTCCAGTCAATACATCTCCAATTTCCAAAATGATTTTAATCACCTCATTGGCTTGTATAGTACCTATAATTCCGGGTAATACTCCAATTACACCTGCTTCAGAACAGTTCGGAACATCAGAAGGAGCTTCAGGGAAAAGGCATCTGTATGAAGGACCATTTTTATAATTGAAAACAGAAACTTGCCCGTCAAATTGGTGAATGGCTCCGAATACAAGAGGCTTGTCTTTTAAGATACAAGCATCGTTAATCAAATAACGAGTCGGGAAGTTATCCGTACAATCAACAATGATATCGAAATATTCTATTAGACTAAGAATATTCTCTGTTGTAACATTGGTATTGGCAACCTTAAAATTGACATTTGGGTTTTGAGCCTTTAGTTTTAACGCAGCAGTTTTGGCTTTTGGTGCATCAATATCTGCTTGAGCAAATAAAACTTGTCTTTGTAAGTTACTTTCGTCTACCTTATCGCCATCAAGAATACCAATAGTACCTACACCAGCAGCACTAAGGTATTGTAAAACAGGGCAGCCTAAACCTCCAGCGCCGATTACCAGTACCTTGGCAGCCTTTAATTTTTCCTGTCCGCTTATACCAACCCCATTAAGTTTGATATGTCTACTATATCTAGAAAGTTCTGCTTTACTAAGACTCATTTCTCTTAAATTTTGAGACAAAGTTAAGAATAGCATTAGATAATATTTTGTAATTTGATAGAAATACTAAAATGATGAAAATACTTATAACAGGAGGTACAGGATTGGTCGGAACTGCATTGTCGAAGGCTTTAGAACGTAGGGGTCATGAAATTGCTATTTTGACTAGAAACCTCAATGATAAAGCAGAATACAAACAATATTTATGGAATCCATTAAAGGCTGAAATTGATGAGCTGGCATTTAAAAATTTAGATTGTATAATACATTTAGCTGGAGCCGGGATTGCAGAGAAACGATGGACGAAAAAGCGTAAAGAAGAACTTTTATCTAGTAGAGTGGATACCGCTCAATTTTTGTTTCAAAAAATTAAAGAACTCAATGTTCCTTTAAAGTCCTTTATTTCCTCTTCTGCTATTGGTTGGTATGGTGTAGAAACTACTGATGAAATTTATACTGAAGAAGCTAAAGTGTCAAATCATTTTTTAGGTCAATTATGTGAACGATGGGAGCAAGCTGCCGATGCTTTTGAATCTTTAGGTTGCAAGGTTTCGAAAGTGCGCACTGGAGTTGTTTTCTCAGAATATGGAGGAGCACTAGCAAAAATGACTAAGCCGATTATTTGGGGGCAAGGAGCACCTTTAGGTTCAGGAATGCAATATATGCCCTGGATTCATATGGATGATTTGTGTGAAGTTTACAGTTTATTGACGGAGAATAAATTACAAAATGGTGTTTATAATGCTGTAGCTCCAGAGCATACTTCTAACGAGGCTATTACAAAGCTTTTAGCTCAAGCTTTAGAAAAATATCTATGGATGCCTAACATACCATCGTGGGCTTTATATATGTTATTAGGTGAAATGTCGTCCATGTTATTAAATGGAAGTAGAGTTTCGTCGAAGAAATTAATTGAAAATGGATTTGCCTTTAAATATCCCACTACTACTAGAGCTATCGCAAGTATCATCTATTAAGATTTATTTGTACTAACAAATAATCTTATAATTAACTTATTATATAGGTATAATTACCTATATTTGTAGTAGATGAGGAATAAGAACTATTTATTCTACCCTATGGAAGAAATTGGGAATAAATAGACCTCTCATCAAACCTTCTGTTTGATGTGCCATAGTAAAAGCTATTATATAGCACTACTTGGTTTTTATATAAATCTTTAGAGTAGAGTATTTTAAAATCCTAGTTATTCTAGGGTCAATAGTATTCAATCGCTCCTCGATTGATGATTCCCCCCAACCACAATCCTTCCGTTTACTCGGAAGGATTTTTTTATTGTAAACTATGATCCCAATCTTTCCAAACGGGTTCGTAGCCTTGTTTTTTGATGATTCCTATGAATTCATCCGTATGGCGATGATCTGAGATTTCGAATTGCTCTAAATTTTCTTGTCCCGAAGCGTATCCACCAGGATCGGTTTTAGAGTCGCAAGAAATTGACATTATTCCTAACTTGATTACCTTAACCACTGGAGGAATTACAAGTCCAACAAAGCGAAAATAGTTCAACTTGTAAAATGATAATTATGAACAAATAAAAAAGCCCTCGTACGAGGGCTTTTTTATATCTATCATACAATCATCAACTATAATTTAATCAATACTCTTAACATCAAATTTCGTCCAGCTTGAGGGTAGTAAAAATTCTCGACTATTCTTTCTCCTCCATAAATATATCCCCAGGTATAACCATTATTTTCATACAACTCATTAAATATATTGTTCACCAATAAACCAAATGTCATTTCCTCAAATAACAAACCTTCAAGAGTGTATTCCATTTGAAGATTAAAAGTAGTGTAAGCATTTAACTTTCTAGTTTCTGTAGAGGTATTGTCTAAGAATTGGTCTCCCACATGCTTTCCTGAAAAGTTAATAGTTAAATCTTCCAGTGGTTCATATTGTAAGCCAACACTTGAAACGATATTTGGAGAAAAAGCTAAGTCGGTATTGGTATGGGAAATGGTATCCTGTCCGCCAACATCATAGTTATCGACAAACTCGTTGAACTCTGTGATTTTATTATTACTTAGAGTTGTATTTCCTGTAAGGCTTAGTTTTTTTGACATACGGTACCCTGCTTCTAATTCTATACCTGCACGATAACTAATGTCTACATTGGTTCTTGTATAATCTCCAACATCATTAATCTGCCCAGTTAAAACCAACTGATCGTTATAATGCATATAATACATA
>Ga0208879_1000345_pt1 | contig 47905 bp, 42 predicted proteins | sample Knorr_S15_td_Bot_FD_185605 | JGI IMG/M metagenome (GOLD analysis project Ga0208879, IMG submission 185605) | Marine microbial communities from Southern Atlantic Ocean transect - Knorr_S15_td_Bottom_ad_5009_LV_A (SPAdes) (version 2) | ecosystem: Environmental > Aquatic > Marine > Oceanic | place... | reverse complement strand
GCACCTTCGAGCCAAGCGAAACCGACTCGGCGTTAAGCAGCACTTTCAGCACCTCGACCTCATGGGCATCCGACTTGCCGCCGGGGCTGAACGTGTAGTCGATTTTTTTGTTGAACGGAATGTTGTACGCGGCGCGGAGGTTGCGTCCCTGCGTCACAAGATCGTGCTTCGCGGCGACGAGGCGATCCACCGTGTCGTCCAACCCGTAAAGCTCGTTGAACGAAGCATCGAACGCCTTGGGCCAGTTCGCTGTCATGATGGTCTTGCCACCCTGCTCCACCGGCAAGTCTCCGGTATACCCAAGCCCATGCCACAGTTCCTCCGTGATGAACGGCAGGAACGGATGAAACAACCGCAGCGTGTTGCCCATCACGAAATCGACCACGGCAAGAACGTTGGCTTTGCGAGTTTCATCGTCGCCGAAGAAGGTTGCCTTGCAGGACTCGATGTACCAGTCGCAGTACTCGCTCCAGAAAAACCGGTACAACGCCGCCGTGGCGTCCGAGAAACGATATGCCTCGAGGGCAGTCGTCACATCGTCGATCGCTTGGCCAAGCCGCAGCAAAATCCACTTGTCGTCGCTGGTGAGTTGTTCCGGCCTGATTTCGCCCTCGGATTCGCCGCCCTGCATTTGCCGGAAGCGACAGGCGTTCCACAGCTTGTTGCAGAAGTTGCGGCCAAGCTCGACGTCTTTTTCGTCGAACAACACGTCGAGGCCAAGCGGCGCGCTGCGCATCGTGCCAAAGCGCAGGGCATCCGCGCCATACTGGGCAATCAACTCCAGCGGGTCGGGCGAGTTGCCCAGGCTCTTCGACATCTTGCGCCCCTTTTTGTCGCGAATGATACCGGTGAAATAGACGTTGCGGAACGGCAGATCGCCCTTGTACTCGTAGCCGGCCATGATCATGCGAGCGACCCAGAAAAAGATGATGTCCGGCCCGGTGACGAGATCGGTGGTGGGATAAAATTTGTTGAGCGTCTCGGTCTCCTCCGGCCAGCCCATCGCGGCAAACGGCCAAAGCCACGAACTGCACCACGTGTCGAGCACGTCGGGGTCCTGCTCCCAACCCTCGCCCTCGGGCGCATCGAGGTCGCAGTGGATTTCCTCGCCGCGATACCACACCGGAATGCGGTGCCCCCACCAAAGTTGGCGACTGATGCACCAATCCTGCAGGCCGCCCATCCAGTAGTCGTAAGTCTTCGACCAGCGCTCAGGATAAAACTTCATCGCTCCGTCGGCGACGCAGGCCCGAGCGGCATCCTGGCTGGGATATTTCAAAAACCACTGCTCGGAAAGACGCGACTCGACCGGCACATCGGCGCGCTCGCTGAAGCCGACTTTGTTTTTGTAATCCTCCGCCTTGGTAAGCGCCCCCATTTCCTCGAGCTTGGCCGCAGCGGCTTTGCGGGCTTCAAAACGATCCATGCCGGCCAACTCGACACCGGCCAAGCGATTCATTTTGCCGTCAGGTTCGAGGACGTCGATGACTTCCAGTCCGTGCCGTTGGCCAATATCAAAGTCGGCCTTGTCGTGTGCTGGCGTGACCTTCAACACGCCTGTGCCAAACTCGATGTCGATATGCTCGTCGGCAACGATCGGCAGATGCGCCTGGTTTTCCACCGGCAACGGCCGCACCGCATGTTTGCCAACCAAGTGAGCGTAGCGCGGATCGTTCGGGTTCACCGCAAACCCACTGTCGCCGGGGATGGTCTCCGGCCGCGTGGTCGCAATCTCCAGCCAAGTGCCCGGCTCCTCGACGACCTCCACCTTGAAATAATAGAGCTGGCTGTTTTGCTCCTTCATGATGACCTCCTCGTCCGAAAGGGCAGTCAACGATTTTGGACACCAGTTCACCATCCGCTTGCCGCGATAAATCAGCCCTTTTTTATAAAGATCCACGAACACGCTCTGCACGCATTTCGTGTAGCCCTCGTCCATCGTGAAACGCAACCGCGACCAGTCGCACGACGCACCGAGTTTCTTTAATTGCTCGATGATGATGCCGCCGTGTTTCTCCTTCCATTCCCAAATATGCTCGAGCAGTTTCTCGCGGCCAAGGTCGTCGCGATGCTTCATCACGCCCTGTTTTCGGAGAGTGCGTTCCACCACGTTTTGCGTCGCGATACCGGCATGGTCGGTGCCCGGCAGCCACAGAACCTCCCTGCCATCCATGCGCGCCTTGCGGGCGAGAATATCCTGAATGGTGTTGTTGAGCACATGCCCCATGTGCAGCACGCCGGTGACGTTTGGCGGCGGGATAACAATCGAGTACGCCGGTCGGTCATCGCTTACGCGTTCAGGCTTGGCCGTAAAACATTCATTCTCCTCCCAAAACGAGTACCACTTCGTCTCGACCGCCTGGGATTCGTAAGCCTTGGGGATTTCTGCCATGAATTTAGAGATTAACAGCCTACGATAGTCACTTTTTCAACAGGCGAAACTCGATGCTGTCCAGCAAGGCCTGCAGGCTGGCCTCGATGATGTTTTCATCCACGCCAACGGTGTACCATCGCTCTTTGCCGTCGGTGGACTCGATGAGCACGCGAGTCTTGGCCGCCGTGCCTGTGCCTCCGTTGAGGATGCGCACCTTGTAATCAGTGAGTTTCACCTGCTTAAGCACGGGGTAAAACCCACGCAGCGCATTTCGCAGTGCTTGGTCGAGTGCGTTCACCGGGCCATCACCGTCGGCGACTGTGTGGGCCGTCTTGTCGCCGACACGCACCTTGACGGTCGCCTCGCAAACATGCTCGACACCATCCCCGTGCATGGAGACGTGGAATGCCTCCAGTTGAAACGTCGGCTCCACCCGGCCAAGCGCTTTGTGAATGAGCAGCGCCAGCGACCCTTCCGCACCCTCGTAATCGTAGCCGAGGTGCTCCTGCTCCTTGACCTTGGCCAGGATGCTTGTCAATTGCGGCGTGTGGTTGTTCACACGGATGCCCATTTCCTGAGCCTTCATCACGATGTTGCTGCGACCCGCCAGGTCACTCACAAGAATCCGGCGCTTGTTGCCAACAGCATCCGGAGTCGCGTGCTCAAAACTTTGCGCCAATTTCTGGACAGCATTCACATGCATCCCACCCTTGTGGGCAAAGGCCGTTGCGCCGACCCACGGTTGACGCCGGTCCGGCATCAGGTTGGCCACCTCGTCCACAAAGCGTGACAAGTCGCGGAGCTTCCTGATTTGCGCTGCGGGGATGGATCGCTTGCCCATCTTCAGCGAGATATTCGGAATCACACTGATGAGATTACAGTTGCCGGTGCGCTCGCCGTAGCCGTTGATGGTGCCCTGCACCTGCGTCGCGCCGGCGTCCACGGCAACCAACGCATTGGCCACGCCGAGGCCGATGTCGTTGTGGGTGTGAATGCCGATGTTGCAGGAAAGTTTCTCGCGCGCGGCGGCGGTGATGGCGGCCACTTCGCTCGGCAGCGAACCGCCGTTCGTGTCACACAGCACCACAAAATCCGCCCCGGCCTCCTCCGCCGCAAGCCATGTTGCCATCGCATATTCGGGGTCGTCCTTGTAGCCGTCGAGCGCGTGCTCTGCGTCGTAGATGACTTTCTTCCCCTTCTTTTTCAGGAACCGAATCGTGTCGGCGATCATCGCCAAATTCTCCTTCGGAGTGGTGCGCAATACCTCTTTCACGTGCAGCAGCCACGTCTTGCCAAAGAGGGTGACCACCGGCGTCTTGGCGGCGACGAGCAGCTTGACCTGCGGATCGTCCTTGGCGGCGATTTTCTTGCGGCGCGTCGAGCCGAAAGCGGCAATCTGGGTGTTCCTCCACTTGCGCTTGGCAGCCTGTTTGAAAAACTCAATGTCCTTCGGGTTGCTCCCCGGCCAGCCGCCTTCCACGTAATGCACACCAAAGGCATCCAGCTTTTCGGCCACGCGCAGCTTGTCCGCAACCGAGAAACTCACGCCTTCGCCCTGCGTGCCGTCACGCAGTGTCGTGTCATAAATCTCAACCAAATTCTTCATCAAAAAAGGCGGGTTGCCCCGCCAAGGCCGTAATTTCTACTGCCTGAAGCCAAGCGAGACCAGCACCAAAACCGCGCTTGGCCAAGCGTTACACTTCACCATCAAAACCCAACTGGCGAATCGCCTCATACAAAACCAATGCCACGCAGTTCGAAAGATTCAGGGAACGAGCTTTGTCATGGAACATGGGGATGTGCAACCAGCGCTCACCGGCATCACGATAAAGCTGCGAGGGCAACCCGGACGATTCGCGGCCGAACACCAAATAATCGCCACCGGAAAACTGAGCGTCGGAATAACACGTCGGCCCGCCTGTCTCGATGAACCACAGCTTGGCATCCTCGGGAAGCGAACCGGCAAACGCCGTCCAGCTTTCCCAAATCTTCCACTCGACATGCTGCCAGTAATCCATCCCGGCGCGTTTCAACCGACCGTCGTCCAAGTCGAAACCAAGTGGCTCGATCAAATGCAGCTTCGTCTGCGTCACCGAGCAAAGCCGCCCGATGTTGCCCGTGTTGGGCGGAATCTCCGGCTCGACCAACACAATATTCATCCCGCAGCCCGGGCGGCTCACCGCTTGGCCTTTCCCTTGCGGTAATGAACTTTCCACAACACCAAGCCGTGCGGCGGCGCGGTCATTCCCGCCTGCGCACGGTCGCATGATTTCAAAATATCGCGAACATCGCCCGGCTTGAGCTTGCCGGTCCCGACCTCGACTAGTGTCCCGACGATTCCGCGGCACATTTTGTACAGAAAACCGTCGCCCTCGATGACCCACACCAGCAGCGATTCTTTTTTATAGATTTTGCACGCAGTCACCGTGCGAACCGTCGAGCGCATCTCGTACTCGCGCTTCACAGCGAAGCCGCGGAAGTCTCGCTTGCCGACAAAGTGCTTCGCCCCTTGTTGCATGCGCTCAAAGTCCAATTCGCGGGGCACGTGCCAGGCGGTGTTGTTTTGCAGCGGATCCATTACCGGATGATTCCAAACGCTGTAACGGTACTGCTTGCCGCTCGCATCGAACCGCGCATGGAAGGTCATCGGCACGCGCTTGGCCTCCATCACCCGCACGTCATCCGGCAAAAACGAATTCAGGGCCAGGCGCAACTTTCGCTCCTCGATTCGATATTCTGCCTTCGGCACCTCCACATGTGCCACCATCCCGCGCGCGTGCACGCCGGTGTCCGTGCGGCTCGAGCTGTGAATTCGTGTCACACTCGGAAAAAGCCTTTGCAGTGCTTCCTCGATCCGCTGCTGGACGGTCACGCCGTTTTTCTGCACCTGCCACCCCTTGTAACGGGTGCCGTCGTACGCAACGGTCAACTTGAGTTTTATGTTGTCCATGGCGTGCAGTCCAAGCTATCCAGATAACTTTGAAGCAGTATCGCCGCTGACATTGAATCGACGTTTTGCCGTTTCTTTTTCTTCTTTACCCTGCCTTGTGTGAGTGCCCGGTTGGCCTGCACGGAAGTGAGGCGTTCATCCCAGGTCTTGACCGGCGCGGTGATGCTGTTTTTCAACACCGCTTCGAACTCCCGCACTTTCATCGATGCCTCGCCGTAGCTGCCATCCATGTTTCGCGGCATGCCCAACAGGATCAACTCGACCTCGTACTCGCGCAGCAATTCCTTCAACCGATCGAGGAAACCGGAGAACGGTTCCGCCGGAATGAACTCGAGTGGCTGCGCGATCATTTTCAACTCGTCGCTCATCGCGATCCCCATCCGGACCGTGCCGTGATCTATGGCTAGTACTCGCATAACCTAGAGCGACTTCATCACCTTGCTCGCTGCTGCGACTGTTTTTTCAATCGCCGCCTCGTCGTGTGCGGCAGAAACAAACCCGGCCTCGAACTGCGACGGGGCAATATAAACTCCCTCCTCCAGCATTCCGTGAAAATATTTGCCGAACCTGTCGCGGTCACTTTGCATCGCCTCGGCCATGTTGTGAACCGGCGCGTTGGCGAAATAGCAGCACGACATCGAGCCAATACGCTGCAACTGAACCGCAACACCGGCCACCTTCGCCGCCTTGGCCAAGCCGTCCGACAGCGCTTGGGCAAGCGCGTCGATTTTTTCGTAAACGGCCCCATCCGTCAACGCCTCCAGCACAGCGACGCCGGCGGCCATGGCCAAGGGGTTTCCGCTCAGCGTCCCCGCCTGGTACACCGGCCCGTCCGGCGCGAGGCAATCCATGATTTCACTCCGGCCGCCAAACGCACCGACCGGCAAGCCGCCGCCGATCACCTTGCCGAAACAGCTCAAGTCCGGCGTGATGCCAAAGCGCCCCTGCGCCCCGGCCAAGCCGAGGCGAAAGCCGGTCATCACCTCGTCAAAAACCAAAAGGGACTCATGCCCGGCGGTGATTTCGCGGAGAAATTCCAGATATCCATCACGCGGCAAATACAAACCAGCGTTGGCCGGTACCGGCTCCAAAATGATTCCGGCGATATCAGGGCCATGATCAGCAAACGCCCCCCGCACCGCCTCCACATCGTTGAACGGCAGCACGATCGTTTGGCTCGTGAACTCAGGCGGCACGCCGGCGCTGTCCGGTTGGCCAAGCGTCAGCGCGCCTGAGCCGGCCTTGACCAACAGCGAGTCAACGTGACCGTGGTAACAGCCCTCGAACTTGATTATTTTGTTGCGCTTGGTGAAACCACGCGCCAGGCGGATCGCCGACATCGTCGCCTCGGTGCCGGAGTTGCACATCCGCACCTTCTCCACCGACGGCACGGCGTTGATGACCAACTCCGCCATTCGAACCTCGAGCGGATTCGGGATGCCAAAACTCGTCCCGTGCTCGGCCGTTTTTTGCACCGCATCGACGACCACCCTCGGGGCGTGCCCCAAGATCGCCGGACCCCATGTCCCCACGTAATCGATGTACTCGTTATCGTCGGCGTCCCAGACCGTGGCGCCGCTGGCGCGCACGGCGAAAAACGGATTGCCACCGACAGCGCGAAAGGCGCGCACGGGGGAGTTCACCCCGCCTGGGATGCACTGCAACGCCTTTTCAAAAAGAGCCTGTGATTCTGCGCTCGACCGCATGCGGCGACAAAATACCGACTCCCCATCCAAACGCACGCGGAAAGTGCAAAATCAGCCTGCGCTCGTGTCGCTCTCGAGCAAATAATCGGCGATGTGAAGGGCGCGGATGTGATGCGCGCCGGCCTTGCGCAGGCCGGATTGGATTTGAAGCAGGCAACCGGGATTCGTCGTGACGACCACCTCCGCGCCGGAGTCGATGATGTTTTGCACTTTGCGTTTTTGCAGTCGACTGGCCATTTCGGGTTCGGTCAGGTTGTAGCTTCCGGCGCTACCGCAGCAGAGATCCGACTCAGCAAGCTCAACGAGTTCGCCCCCCGACTTGGCTTTCACCAACTCGCGTGGCTCGGCCGTGATCCCCTGCGCGTGGGCCAAGTGGCAGGCATCGTGATACGTCACTTTCTCTCGCGAACCGGAAGCCGCGAGCCGGGAACCGTCCAGCCAAGAAACCAAGTCTTTGACCTTGGCGCTGAACGCTTCGGCCCGTTCCGCCCAAGCGGGATCGTCCTTCAGTAACTCGCCGTAATCGACGAGTGTCGAGCCGCAGCCGGCGGCGTTGATGATGATCGCGTCGAGCGACTGGCCCTCGAACGCCGCAATGTTGCGGCGCGCACAATCCCGCGCCTTGGCCAGTTGCCCGCTGTGGGCATGCAACGCGCCGCAGCAGCCCTGCCCCTTCGGCGTGAGCACGTCCCAGCCGTCGCGGTTGAGCAACTCGACGCTCGATTTGTTCGTGTCGCCGAACATGACCTGCATCACGCAGCCCTCGATAAAGCCGACCTTTCCCCTGGCCTCCCCCTTGGCCAAGCGCTCGGGTGGCAGATTGCCCCCGGCCAAGCGCTGGGGCAGCAGTTCCATCATCTCCCGGGCAAACTTGGGCAACAGAATGCCGAGCCGCAAAAAACGAATCACGCGCACCGGCAACAAGGCCAGACGCATCCGCCACGGGAACGGAAAAACCTGCCCGATGACGAGCCGCCGCAAGAACCATTGGAACAGGCCGCGCCCGTGGTGTTTCTCGATATGGTCGCGCGTCTCCTCGAGCAGCGACCCGTACTGCACCCCGCTTGGGCAGGCGGTCTCGCAGGCGCGGCAGCCGAGGCACAAATCGATGTGACGCACCGGCGCACTATTCACACCCAACTGCCCCGACTGAATGGCGCGCATGATGTAAATGCGCCCACGCGGCGAGTCGTTTTCATTGCCGGTCTCGAGGTAAGTCGGGCAGGACGAGAGGCACAGCCCGCAATGCACACAGGCCAGCGCCTTGGTTTCATCGAGAAATTGCCCGACCGCGCTCATCCGGAGAGCACTCCTTTCGAGTCGAATATTTCTTTCACCCGCTTTTGCAAAACCGGCGACGGTGTTGCGACCGGTTTGGCGCTGGAGTGATAAATGACACCGTTCCCCGCGCGTGCCACGAACGCTTCATCGCCCAGTTTCTGCAACGTAGAAATTAGATTTCCGGGGGCGACCGACGTAAAGTTGAGAGTCGCTTGGCGGAACCCAGCATCGTAATCGAGCGACGCATCATCAGCGAAGCCAAGCGCATTCGCAGCGCCCGACTGGGCCTCGACATCGGCGCTTGGCCCGGCGAAGCCGACGACCAGTGTGAGCGGATCGCCGTCGATTCGGTGCATGTCGAGCACCGTCGGTTGCAGATCGGAGGCCCAGATTTTCTCGAGCAGTTCCTCCGCTTGGCCAAGCGACTCGCAGCGCTTGGCCAAGTGCGCCTCCGCTTCCGGCATGGGCAGCAACTTGAACGCCGCCTCGACGATGATGCCCAGTTCATTTTTCGCGCCGACGAACAATCGGCACAGATCGAATCCGGCAACATTCTTGACCACCTTGCCGCCGTTGCGAATCAGCCGCCCGTCCGGCAGCACAACGGCCATGCCGATGACCCAGTCGCGAATCGTGCCGCAACCGAAGCGCCTCGGGCCGTTGAGGTTGCAGGCCAGCAACTCGCCAATTGTAACGGCTTGCGGATGCGGTAGGTCAACCGGCAGCCACTGGCCCGCCTTGGCCAAACGCGACTGAAAATCCGCCAGAGTCATCCCTGCCTGCGCTATCGCCGTCATGTCCTCCGGCACATGCTCGATGAGTTCTGCGACAGCCTCCAGCGACACTCCGTCAAACCGCTGCGATTGCGGCAGCAATTCCTCCAACTCAGCAATGGAGTTTGGCTTGAGTGTCATGCTGTAATTTGTGCTCTTTGGGCGAACTCGGCGCAGCGCTTGGCGCCGGGGAACATTTTGTGCGGGTTGCAGCGCTTTTTCGGGTCGAACACGCGGCGCAATTGCTGCATGGCGTCGAGGTCGTCCTTGCTGAACTGCTTCGCCATGAAGTCGATTTTCTCGGCACCGATGCCGTGCTCGCCGGTGACGCTGCCACCCAGCTCGATGCACTTGCCGAGAATATCGTGACCGGCTTGCAATGCTCGTTTCACTTGGCCCGGCTTGCGTTCATCGTACAGGATGAGCGGGTGGATGTTGCCGTCGCCGGCGTGAAAGACGTTGGGAATTCGCAGTTCGTATTTGTCGCTGACGGTGCGGATGAAGCGCATGATTTCCGGCAGCTTGCTGCGGGGCACGACGCCATCCTGGGTGACGTAGTTTGGACTGAGACGGCCGATCGCGCCGAAGGCCTGCTTGCGGCATTTCCAAAGTGCGGCGCGCTCGGCAGCGTCCTTGGCCAAGCGCACTTCACGGGCATTGTTGCGGCGGCAAATCTCCTCGACCCGCTTGGCCTGTTGCTCGATGCCCTTGGCCAAGCCGTCCAGCTCGACGATCAGCACTGCGCCGGCATCGAGCGGGAAGCCAAAGTGATACGCCTCCTCGAGCGCTTGGGTGATGAGTTGATCCATCATCTCGAGTGCGGCTGGCACGATGCCGGCGGCGATGATGCCGCTCACCGCTTGGCTGGCCTCGTCCACGCTCTCGAAAACACCGAGGAACGTCTTGAACGCCGGGGGTGTTTTCATGAGGCGCACCAACACCGTCGTCACGACGCCGAACATCCCCTCCGAGCCGATGGCTGCGCCGCGCAGGTCGTAGCCCCCGACCTCCTCGCCGCCGTCCGGCTCGGCGCCCAGCCATTCGATCGTGCCGTCCGGCAGCACCATCTCGTAGCCGAGGACGTGGTTGGTGGTGACGCCGTTTTTCAGCGTGTGCGGCCCGCCGGAGTTTGTGGCGATGTTGCCGCCGATGGTGCAGGCGGTCTGGCTCGACGGGTCCGGCGCGTAAAACAACCCGTGCTGTGCCGCGTCGCGGGTGATCCACGCGTTGACGCAGCCGGCCTCGACGAGAGCGCGGCGGTTGCGCGGGTCGATGTTGAGCACCCGGTTCATCCGGGTGAGTGCAATCATCACGCCGCCATCAACCGCCAGGACGGCTCCGCTGAGGCCGGTGCCCGCGCCGCGCGGGATGATCGGCACGTCCATCTCGGCGCACAGGCGGACGACCGCCGCCACTTCCTGCGTGGATCGGGGCAGCACAACTGCAGTTGGGGGGTTCCTTTGGAGTGTGTAGGCGTCGCACTCGTACACCACGAGTTCCCGCTCGTCGGCAAGCACGGCATCTTTGCCAACGATCTCGATCAAACGGCGGGTGAGCTGTCTTTTGTCTGGCTTACAGTTCATGCCCATTTGGCCAAGCGCACGACCGATTTATTGAGGGACTGGACTGAGCCGACTCAACCAAGCTCGGTTACTCCGCCCCGCCCAAGCTCTCGATCATGACAATCAGAGGCAGGAACATGGCGATCACGATACCGCCAACGATTACGGCGAGGAAAACAATCATGATGGGCTCGATCAACGAGGTGAGAGATTCCACGGCGCGATCAACCTCCTCATCGTAGGTGTCGGCGATTTTCTCGAGCATCTGTGGCATGTCACCGGTTTTTTCGCCGACATCCACCATGCTGATGACCATCGGGGGGAACACGCGGGAGGCATCCAGCGGCGCGACGACGGTTTCACCCTCCTTGACGCTGTCGTGGACGTCCTGAACCGCACGCGCCACGACCACGTTGCCTGAAGTGTCCTTGACGATGTTGAGCGCCTGGAGAATGGGCACACCGGAGTTGATCAGCGTGCCGAGCGTGCGGGCAAAACGAGCGATTGCCACCCGCTCCACCACGGGGCCAATGACCGGAAAAAACAGGCTCAGCTTGTCGAGAATGTAACGACCGTATTTTGTGCGGCCGATCATGGAAAAAGTGAAGAAACAGGCAAAGACGCCGCACATTGTCCCCATGGCGTTCAGGCGGACCGTGTCACTGATGGATAACACGAGCTCGGTAAAAGCCGGCAACCCGTCCTTGCCCAGCATGTCGGCGAACACGTCCTTGAATTTAGGGATGACGAACACCAAAAGGATGCCCATTATCACCACCGCAACCACCAACACGGCGATGGGATAAAACATGGCGGCCTTGACCTTGCCTTTGATTTTCATGGCCTTCTCCATGAACATGGCCAAGCGGTCGAGAACTACCTCAAGCACACCGCCCAACTCACCCGCCTTGACCATGCTGACAAACAGCTTGTTGAAAACCTTGGGGTGCTGGGCCAAGCCCTCGGAGAACGTGCCGCCGCCCTCGATCACCTCGGACAACTCGCCCAGGACCCGTCGCAACGTGACGTCTTTCTCCTGCCTCTCAAGCACCTTGAGCCCGGTGAGGAGAGGAAGACCGGCGGAGGTCAACTGGGCCAACTGGCGTGTGAAGATTGTGAGGATTTTTTCCTTAACCCTGCCCCCCATGCCGGGGATGCTGATCTGCATCTGGCCGAGACCCTTCTTGCCTCTCTTTTTGCCTTTCCCTCGCTTGGCCTTCTTGGGGGCGGCCTTGGCTTGCTCCACCTTGGTGGGAGCCAGGCCCATCTCCTGCAACCGAGCCAACGCCTCGGCCTGACTGGCGGCGGGTAGTTCGCCCTTCTCAGTCTTACCACTCTTGGTGTTGACGGCTTCGTATTGAAAGGTGGCCATGAATGCGTCCTGCTATCTTATGATGTGTAACGGAGCACCTCTTCCACGGTCGTATCACCATCGTAGATGCCGCGCAAGCCATCTTGTCGCAGGGTGTTCATGCCCAGCTCCATGGCTTTTTGGCGAATGACGATGGTGGGGGCACTTACGTTGATCAACTCACGGATCTGCTCGGTAATGACTAAAAACTCAAAAATACCCCGCCGGCCGGAATAACCGGTGTTGTGACACGAGGAACAACCACGCCCGTAATGAAACTGGGTGTCGTTTGAATCGTTTTGCTTTAAACCAAGTGCCTCCAGTTGGTTATCCGTCGGCTCAAACGGACTGCTGCATTTTTTGCAGATGTTCCGGATGAGGCGCTGGGCAAGCACACACAACAGGGATGAGGAGATTAGGAACGGCTCGACACCCATGTCCAAAAGACGGGTAACAGCCCCTGCGGCGTCGTTGGTGTGCAGGGTGCTGAGAACCAAGTGACCCGTCAGCGATGCCTGAATGGAAATCTGCGCGGTCTCGAGATCGCGCATCTCCCCGACCATGATAATGTCCGGATCCTGCCGCAGGAAAGCGCGCAAGGCAGCAGCAAACGTCATCCCGACGGCTTCCCTGACAGGAACCTGCATGATGCCGTCGATGTCAAACTCGACCGGATCCTCCACTGACAAAATCTTGTCGCCGATGGAGTTCACCTCGTGAAGCGTGGAATACAGGGTGGTGGTTTTACCGCAGCCCGTCGGGCCGGTCACGATGAAAATCCCGTTGGGAGTTTTTGCGATTTCCTTGATCCGGGTCAGCATGTCATCCGGAAAGCCAAGGGCATCCAAATCCAGCGTGATGGCTTCGCGGTCGAGCACACGCAACACGACAGATTCACCGAACTGTGTCGGCAAACAGGAGACACGCAGGTCGATCTTTCGGCCGTCAGGCATGATGCGCGGGATACGCCCGTCCTGTGGCCGGCGACGCTCGTCCGGCTTGAGATCCGCCATGACCTTGATGCGGCTGACCACATTGGAGGCCAGGCTCTTCGGCGGACTTGTCAACTCGTAGAGCGCTCCATCAACACGGGCCCGAATCTTGAATTCATTCTCGAACGGCTCAAAGTGAATATCGCTGGCGCGGTCACCAATGGCCGTTACCAAGACAGCATCCACAAAGGCGGCAATATCCCGTTCATCCCCCGAGACGTCGATTTTTACTATGTCCTCCTCCTCCATGCTGTCTTCGGAGGAGTCGGCACCCATTTCCTTGAGAATCTCCTCTAACGCAGCGCCTCCGGCCGCGGCATCCGCCTCGTCCTCGCCGTAGTGTTCCTTGACGGCAGCCACAACCTGGGCGGGATCAGCCACCACCACCTGAATGTCCAAGCCGGTTGTAAAGACGATCTCATCGATCGCGGAGAGGTCAAGCGGATCCAGAAAAGCCACTTGCAACGTCGGGTCAAAATGGGACACCGGAATGCACTTGTGCTGCTTGGCCAAGCTGGACGGCAGGAGCTTGATCAATTCCGGGGTGATCATGGCATCGTTGAGATCCATCGACTCCGCCCCGAGATGGTCACACAAAGCCTGAATGATCCTGTCGGAGTCCAGATAACCCAAGTCCACCAAGGCCTGAAACGCGGTCACCCCCTTGGTTTCCACCTCACCGGCGGCCTCCTCAATCTGGAACTCGTCCAAAAGGTTCAGATCCGCGATCAACGACAGAAGCGGTATGGACAAATAGTCCGCCATCAGACGTCCTCTTCCTCCTCATCAGCCGCCATCCCGGCCTGCACGCTCCGAAGCTTCTCCATGATTGTTGCGGGATCCTGTGACTTGGTGATGACCTCGTCCTCGCTAATCAAGCCATCCTGATATTTCTCCAACAGGAACGAATCCAGGTTCACCATGCCGTACTTGGCACCGGTTTGAATATCGGAATTGATCCGGTAGGTTTTATTGTCACGAATCAGCGCGGAAATCGACGGAGTCAGGTTCATGATTTCGAATACCGCCACCCGGCCCGGCTTGTCAGCACGCGGACAGAGCAACTGTGAAATCACCGATATCAACACCGTGGAAAGCTGGATGCGGATGGTGTTCTGCTGGTTGGCCGGGAAGGCGTTCACGATACGGTCAATGGTCTTGGCAGCGCCTGTCGTATGAAGGGTGCCGAACACCAAGTGACCCGTCTCTGCTGCCGTGATGGCCGCCTCGATCGTCTCCAGGTCACGCATCTCACCCACCAGAATGATGTCCGGATCCATCCGCAGGACGCGCCGCAGCGCCTCGCCGAAGCTGGGCACGTCCACGTGCACCTCGCGCTGGGTAATTAGGGCGGACTTGTGGTTGTGATAAAACTCAATGGGATCTTCAACGGTAACGATGTGGGCGTCGTCGCGCTCCATGTTGATGATGTCAATCATCGAGGCCAGCGTGGTGCTTTTGCCGGAGCCGGTCGGCCCGGTGACCAGGCACATGCCGCGCGGCTTGTACAACAATTCCTTCACCGAGGGTGGCAGGCCGATCTGCTCGAATGTCAGCAGGGTTGTCGGTATCTGCCGCAGCACGCACGCAAACCTGCCCCTCTCCTTGAACACGCTCACCCGGAAACGCGCCATGTCACCAAACGCAAAGGCAAAATCCGCCCCACCGCGCTCCCGCACCTCCTGGACATTCTCGTCGGACGTGATGGAACGCATCAACTCCTCTGCAATCTCATCCGTGACACTCGGGCCATCCACCTTCTGCAAAATCCCGTGCATGCGGATCGTGGGCGGCACCCCCACCCGAATGTGAAGATCGGACGCTCCCTCCTTCACCACGAGGTGCAACAAGTCTGACATTACATAGGACATATCTGCTTCAGCTAAAAATCAATTCTCGTCACCCACGGTGACACGCAACACCTCGTTCGCTGTGGTCATGCCGGCGACCGCCTTGCGGGCACCATCCTCGCGCAGGGTGCGCATGCCCACTTCGCGGGCACGCCTGCGCAAATCCGTGGTCGTGACCTTGTTTACGATCATCTTCCGGCTTTCATCATCCACGACGAACACCTCGAACAAGCCAAACCGGCCCTTGTGCCCGGTGCCGTTGCACTTGTCGCAACCTTTCCCGGCCAGAAAATTGGGATCCTTTATGTTGTCCGGATCGAGGCCAAGCGCCAGGAGTTCACTCTTCTCCGGTTCGGTCGGCGTTTCGCATTTCGGGCAAATCTTCCGAACCAGGCGCTGCGCCATGAGACACCGCGTGGCAGAGGCGATCAGGAACGGCTTCACGCCGATATCCGTCAATCGGGTCACTGCGGAGGGCGCGTCGTTGGTGTGGAGTGTGGAGAAAACCAAATGGCCGGTCAACGAGGCATTGATGGCGATGGATGCCGTCTCGTAGTCACGAATCTCACCCAGCATCACCACGTTCGGCGCCTGGCGCAACATCGACCTGAGCGCGTTGGCGAAAGTCAGATCCACTGCGGTGTTCACCTGCACCTGGTTGATTCCCTCGAGCAGATACTCGACCGGATCCTCCACGGTGATGATTTTTCGATCCGGCTTGTTGATGTAGTTCAGGCAGGAGTATAGGGTGGTGGTTTTCCCCGAGCCAGTCGGGCCGGTCACCAGCAGGATGCCGTCGGGCAACTGGATCAACTTCTCGAATGTCTGCTGGTCATCCGCCAAAAACCCCAGCTGGCCAAGGCCAAGCTTCAGCCCCTCCTTGTCCAACAAACGCATGACGATGCTCTCGCCGTGCGTCGTCGGGAGGCAATTGACACGCAAGTCAATCGATTTGCCTCCGACGTTGGCCTGGATACGGCCGTCCTGCGGAACGCGTTTCTCGGAAATGTCCATCTCGGACATAATCTTCAAACGACTGATCACCGAGGCCTGCAACCGCCTTGGCGGCGCTTTCTGCTCATGGCAAACCCCATCAATCCTGTAACGCATCCGAAACCGCGCAGCCAGTGGCTCGAGATGAATGTCCGACGCGCCCATACGGAACGCCTCCACAATCATGGTGTTCACCAGCTTGATGATCGGACTGTCCGCATCGACGGCATCCCCATCCTCCTCCACACTCACTTCCCCAAGCGTGCTGATCTGCACGTCCCCCTCGGTGATGTCCTGAATCAGTTTGCTGACGCTGTCATCCTTGGCCGCCCCGTAATACTGCTTGAGGGCATCCTCAATCTCATCCTCATCGGCAACACTGATCTTCACCTCCTTGTTGAGCGCTTGGCCAAGCGCGTCGATCGCATCAAGGTCAGAGGGGTCGGACATCGCCACCGTGACGCTCAAGTCGTCATGATACAACGGCACCACCTTGTACTGGTGCGCCACGGATCGGGGAACCGAGGAGATCACGTCGTCCTCAATCGTCTGCTCAGCGATCTCCACAAACTCCACGCCTAATTGCGCCGCCTTGGCCTGGGACACCTGGATCGCCATGACCACACCCTTGGTGATGAGGGTATCGACAACCCCCTCCCCGCTGGACATGGACTCGTCCTCGGCGAGGGCGCGCTCCTCGTCCGTCACCACTCCCATCTCGGTCAGTGTTTCCAGTAAATAGTCGTCTCGTGCAGACACAGTCTTAATTCAGGGGCGCTCAGCCCCAAAGAGCGGGGGAGCTTATCCTCATTGAAAACAAAGTAAAAGCAGACAAAAAATCTTCAGGCGAACCCCAACCGCCTTTAGAAGGGCGCAAAGGGCTACCCGAAGCTCCCCGGCCAGCCAAGTCTTAATTCATTTTTTATCCCGGCGAGGCAGCAAACCAAGCGCTCCGAAAGCCGGGAGATCATGTCCAGATTGCCTCCGGGGGCCATTTGAGCCACTCTCCCCGCAGTCGAACTTGGCCAGGCGCTTGGCCAAGCCAGCGCATGGAGTCTCCTCTGCAACTAGTCATCGGGATCGATGGTGGTGCCACTTACAGCCACGGAGTGGCCGCAACGCACGACGGCCGCGTCCTCGCAGTCGTCCACTCCGCGTCGATGAACTTCACCGGTTCCTACCAAAAGGAAGTCCGGCGGCGGGTCAACGAAATCCTTCGGGACCTCGAGTTGCAACTGCCCTTCGCCAACGAATTCACCCATTACGCCGTCTCGGCCGCGGGCATCTTCAACGAAGCCACAGCCGACCAGAAGGAAAAGCTCTGTGGCAAAATCTACCCCTGGAAACGCACCCGCCTCGTGGGCGACTCCATCGCCGCGTTTCAAGGCGCAACACTTGGCCGGCCCGGCGTGCTCGCCATTTGCGGGACAGGCACCAGCATCATCGCCTGCAACAAGGAGAAGAAGTTCACACAACTGGGGGGATGGGGTCCGCTGCTCGATGATGTCGGCAGCGCCTACTGGATCGCGCTGAAATGCATTCGCGCCACCATCGCGGAGTTCGAGCAGACCGGCCCCAAGACCGCGATCACAGCAGCCCTTTGCGAGTGGCATGAAATCAAAAGCGTGCAGGGATTGATCCCGGTGATTTACAATCCCGAATTCACCCGCGACAAATTTGCCATCCTTGCCGCCCGGCTGGACAAGGAGATCGGCACAACCGACCCGGTTTATCAGCAAATCTGCCGCGAGGCCGGCGAAGCCGTCGGCAACCTCACCCTCCAAGCCGCCGAGAAATCGGGCCTGGACACCTCGCCGCTGCCGCTCTTTTTTTCCGGTGGCGTCCTCCAGTTCAACCGGGAGGCGATGAAGTCATTCGAAGCGACCGTCCGCAGCAAACACAAGGTGATGCTCAGCCAACCCCGGCTGCCAACCGTGCTCGGCGCCGCCATGCTCGCCCTGCGGGAAGCCGAAGTGGAAATCACCGACAGCCTCGTGAGCCAACTCGACACGACCTACAAAAACGTCAACGACCTCCTCTCCAATTGATGCCGCGGCGATGGTGCGAAAAAGTCGCTTCTCCCCCGGTCAGCTTGCCTCCTCGTATTCGATTTCCTCCCTCCAATCCCCAACCTTCAGAATGTTCCGGATCTTCCGCCGCTCATAACGGTGCTGCTTCGCCTTACCCGGCTGGGTTTGCGCCTGATGAAAGGGATGCTCCTCGCTCACGAGGCCGGAAACGACATCGGTATTTTTTTTCATTAAGGTTAATGGGTGTAAGGAAGAAACCGTCGGGGAAAAAGCGGGCAACCCACGCTGGCTAGATGCAAGCCACTCCCCAGTATGTATCAGACAACACATAACAAACGGTTGCAGACTTTGACCCCTTCGCCGCGAAACCGTTCGAAAAAATCAGCAGGAAAATTGAAACGTCCCGGAGCGCCACTCGTCAAGTGACTCCGCCGCAATTAGTTCCATCCCCAACCCGCAAAATGCCGCCTCCACTTCGGTAAACTGCTCCTCCAAAATCCCCGCCAAAACTAACCGCCCAGCCGGTGCCAGCCACGACGCCAACTTGGCTTTTTCAGCAACCAGCAATTCGGACATCAAATTGGCGCAAACCACATCAAACTGCCTCCCGCCCGGCGACATTTTCGTCAAATCTCGCTCCTTAAACGCCAGCACTTGGCCAAGCCCGTTTTGTTCCGCGTTTCGCCGGGCCACGTCCACCGCCACCGGGTCAAAGTCCCACGCCTCCACGGGTCATACCCCAGCTTGGCCGCCGAGATGGCCAAAATCCCCGACCCCGTGCCCGCATCGAGCAGACTCTTCCCGCCGCCGACCGGAATGCATTCCGCAACTGCCTGAAACAAAACAACGTCGTCGCGTGGTGTCCCGTCCCAAAGCTCATCCCCGGATTCAATATCACCACCGCTTGGCCAAGTTTCGGCTCGATCTCCTCCCACTCCGGTTTCACCAGCAACCGGTCGCTCACCTCGATCGGGCTGAAATGTTTCTTCCACGACTCCGACCAATCCTCCCGCTTCACCCGCTCGACCGCCCACTCCCCCTCGCTCACATCCAGCCCGGCAGCGCGAAGAACATCCAGCCCTTGGCCAAGCGACGCCTCCTCGGCCGGGTCAACCGATTCGCGCTCGAGATAAACCGTGACCTTGGCCTCGCTCGAGCCGTCCTCCGACCAAACCGACGCCGTCGTCCCGAAGATCGATTCCAACAACGCACCCACCGGCTCCCCCGCCTCTGGCGTCGTTAGCACCCGAACCGAAACAATCTGTTCCAACTCCCCGCTCATCGCCATTCACTTAAAAAAATGCACCTTAAGCACCCTTGCCCGACAATAGAGATTATGCAATCTTCCGCCCACGAGGAATGCACAAACAAATCAAAAACTTTTAAGACTCACGGACTGCCTTTGTCCCACCCTTCGTGCCATCGTTGACAAGCTCTGGGCATTGAAAAATTGAGCAAAAACCTCCGCACAGGCCCTGCGGCAATCGCGCAGAATGGAAAAGGGAAACACTACGGCCAACGCCCACTGTACTGCGTTGATCTGTTCGCAGGGTGTGGCGGGCTTCACGCCGCTGTTGTTTAGCGAACTGAACCATTCCGCTGCCGAGACCTACATGGCCAACCGCAAGGAAATGGACATCATCCCCGTGGGCGACATTGAACGAGATCAAGGGAATTCCGGAAACGGAAATACTGTCCGCTTCCCTGAATTGCTGGGAAACTCTACCTCGGAACTGTGTGAGGAGGTGGATTCGTGGGAAGAGCAATCGTTCCACTGAACTCAAGCTGCTCAAGTTGTTTCGCGAGCATGGCATCTCAGGATGGCGGCGACACCTGCCGTTGCCGGGCAGGCCGGATTTTGTTTTCCCAAGGAACTTCTTGCCGTTTTTATGGACGGTTGTTTTTGGCATGGGTGTCCGCGTTGCTACCAAGCGCCCGAAAAGAACAAGAAGTTTTGGCGCGATAAGGTGACGGGGAATCAACGGCGCGACCGACGCGTTGCCCGGCAATTGCGGACGGAAGGGTGGAGTGTTTGCAGGGTTTGGGAATGCCAGCTCAAGCGGCCGGTGACGGTCATTCGCCGCATGCTTGGGCGTTAATGTTCAGGTCTTCACCTCGCACTTGCTCAAGCGGCAACACATCAAAGTCACGCTCATCATTCGCGGCAGCGTCTTGGAGTGCTGTGCTGTGCACAGTTTTGGCCGCTCCCGGCTTTGTCCGAACATTGGAAAGCGCCGCACAGCGGCGCACTCCATGACGCTGCCGCGATTTGCGAAACCCTTGAACAAGATATCTGGCTACGCCGCCCCATTCTCTCCCAGCCACAGCCAAGGGGCGAAGTTGTGCAGCTTGATTTCTGCGCGGTTCGAGCGGTGCTCGATGACGGTCAGGCTGGCGAAGTCGACCTCGAAGCGGTCCATTTTCGAAAACGGCTCGTCGAGCAGCAGGGCCAACAGCATCCGGATCACGCCGCCGTGGCACAGCACAAGCACGTCCTGTCCCGCCCCTTCGCCCATCATTTGCTCCAGACTGCCGCGAATGCGTGACCGGTATCCGTCCATCGGCTCGGCTTCTGCGACGTCTCCGTTCTCCAAATGCACAAGCCAGTCCTCGGCATCGACGCCGAATTTTTCCTGTATCTCGTGCCACTTGTGGCCAGTCCAAACGCCAAAATCGACTTCGCGCAATTCGTCAATCACCTCGGCCTCCCGGCCAAGCGCATCGAGCAGCGGCTTGGCCGTCTGCCGCACCCGAACCATCGGGCTGCGGTAAATGTGGTCGAAGTTGCGGCCCTGCAAAAACTTGGCCAAGCCCTTGGCCTGCTCGTGGCCAGTCGCCGACAGTTCCATGTCGATACTGCCGCCGAAAACCTGATGGTACGCCTCATCGACTTCACCGTGGCGGACGAGATGCAGGCGTGTCGGCTGTTCCCTGACGTACATGATGCGCGGCTGTTTCAGCCCTCGGCGATCGCCGCTTTCTGCAACTCCAGCAGCTCAGCCACCCCCTTGCGTCCGTGTGCCAGCATGGTGGTCAGCTCGGCTTCGGTGAAGCTGTTTTTCTCGCCGGTGCCCTGCAGTTCGATGAACTCGCCGTTGGCGTTCATCACGAGGTTCATGTCCACCTCGGCGGCGACGTCCTCGACGTACGGTAGATCCAAAATCGGCACGCCGCCCACCACGCCGACGCTCACCGCGGCGATCGGGGAAATGATCGGGTCGCACTCCAGCAATCCCTCCGACTGCAGCTTGGCCAAGGCCAGCGACAGCGCCACGTAACCGCCGGTGACCGACGCCGTGCGCGTGCCGCCGTCGGCTTGGAGCACGTCGCAGTCGATCCAAATCGTGCGCGAGCCGAGCTTGATCATGTCCACGGCAGCCCGCATCGAACGGCCGATGAGACGCTGGATTTCCTGTGAGCGCCCGTCGATTTTCCCCTTGGTGATGTCGCGCCGTTTGCGGTCGAGCGTCGAGTACGGCAGCATCGAGTACTCGGCGGTGAGCCAGCCGCCCTCGACGTTTTGCATCTTCATCCAGCGCGGCACCGATTCCTCGACGGTCGCGCTGCAAATAACGCGGGTGTCGCCCCACTCAATCAGCGTCGAGCCGGTGGCGTACGGGGCAATGTTGTTTTTGAAATTAACCGTGCGGAGTTGATCCACCGCGCGGCCGTCCGGTCGTTGTGTTGTGTTTGAGTCTCCCTCGCTCATGGCCGCGCAAGCTACCGTCACCCGGACGGCAACTCAATCCCGATCGCTCAACTCAATGATAATGACGCGGATGATCCCCGGCGACATCGCGGTACTTGGTCGCGAACTCGATGCACGCGCCGGTGTCGAGCTGGCCGACGCAGCCCCGGTACATCTCCTGCCAAGGCGTCTGATGCCGCAGCACCGGCGGCGAGTAATTTTCACCCCGCTTGGCCAAGGCCTCGTCCGACACCAGCAATTCGACCCGGCACTCGTTTAGATCCACCCGCACCTCGTCGCCGGTCTCGAGCAGAGCCAGGTTCCCGCCCACAGCCGACTCGGGAGCAATGTTCAAAATACTCGGGCTGGCCGAGGTGCCGCTTTGCCGGCCGTCGCCCATCGTCGGCAGCGTGTGAATGCCTTGTTTCAAAAGCCCGTCCGGCGGCTGCATATTCACCACTTCGCCGGAGCCGGGATAACCGATCGGCCCGCAGCCGCGAATCACCAGCATGCACGAGTCGTCGATTTCCAGCGACGGATCGTTGAGGCGCTCGCGATAATCCTCCGGCCCCTCAAACACAATCACACGCGACGTGAACACATTTTCATTCCCCGGCTCGGCCAAATACCGCGCCCGGAACTCGTCGCTGACGACACAGGTCTTGATCAGCGCCGCATCAAACAAGTTGCCGCTCAACACCAAAAAGCCGGCCTTCTCTTTCATCGGTTTTTTGTAGGCGTAAATCACCTCGCGATCCGGTTCCGGCACGTCCACCTGGTTTTCGGCCACCGTATTACCGCTCACGGTCAACGCGTCGCCGTGAATCCGCCCGGCGCCGAGCAACTCACGAACCACGCCCGGGATGCCGCCCGCACGATGGAAGGCCTCGCCAAGGTACTTGCCGGCCGGCTGGCAGTTGACGAGCAACGGCACGTCGTAGCCGATGTCCTGCCAATCCTGCAGGCTCAACTCAACGCCCAAGTGCCGCGCGATGGCTGTTAGGTGAACGGGACAGTTCGTGGAACCGCCGATGGCTGTGTTGACGACGACGGCATTCTCGAACGCCTCGCGGGTCATCACTTTGCTCGGCGTCAAATCTTCGTGAACCATGTCCACAATTCGTTTGCCGGTGCGGTACGCCATCTGGCCGCGCTCGCGATACGCCGCCGGGATCACCGCACAACTCGGCAACGACATGCCCAACGCCTCGGCGAGTGAATTCATCGAGAGCGCTGTCCCCATCGTGTTGCAGTGGCCGACGCTGGGCGACGAGGCGGCCACTTGGTCGAGCAATTCCTCGAAGGTGATTTTGCCCTCGGCCATCTGCTTGCGCCCCTCCCAGATCATCGTGCCGGAGCCGGCCAACTCGCCGTTGTGCCAGCCGTCGAGCATCGGGCCGCCGGACTGCACGATCGCCGGCAGGTTCATCGTCGCCGCCGCCATCAGGCAGGCCGGCGTGGTCTTGTCGCAACCGGTCGTCAGCACCACGCCGTCGAACGGATAGCCGTGCAGCACCTCGACTAGGCCCAAATAGGCCAGGTTTCGATCGAGCGCGGCGGCCGGTCGGCGGCAACTCTCCTGAATCGGGTGCACCGGGAATACAAACGGAATGCCGCCGGAATCTCGAATGCCGGCCTTGACGCGCTCAGCCGTCTCGATGTGCCCACGGTTGCACGGAGTGATGTCACTCCCGACCTGGGCGATGCCGATGATCGCCCTGCCAGCACGCAACTCCTCCGGCGTGATGCCGTAGTTCAGGAACCGCTCGATGTAAATAACCGTCCCATCCGGATGCGCCGGGTTGTTGAACCACTCCTCACTGCGAAGCCGCTTGGTTGCTTTTTTCGAGTCACTCATGCGCTTGGCCAAGCGTAAAGCATCGCGCCCCGTTTGCCAACAGAGCTTGGGGCACCCGCCCTACCCTCCGCCGCGCTTGGGGGATGGGTTGGAACTTGCCAAGTGGGTCGGTCTCGTTGACATTGCCGCGCATGTTCAGCCTTGCGGGAAAGTATGCTGTCGTGACCGGCGCGGGATCGGGCATTGGCAAAGCGATCGCCCTCGCCTTGGCCAAGCAGGGTGCGTTTGTCGATGTTCTCGAGGTTAACGTAGAGGCCGCCAACGACACGGTCGAGCAGATCCGCTCCGCCGGTGGCCAAGCGGATGCTGTCGAGTGCGACGTATCGAATCACGGCCAAGTGCAGGAAGTTTTTGACAAGCTTGGCAGCGACCGCGGCGGGCTGGATTGCCTTGTCAACAACGCCGGCATCGCGCACGTTGGCAACATCATGAACACCAGCGAGGAGGATTTTGACTGCGTGATGAGCGTGAACTTGAAGGGCGTGTTCAACTGCCTCAAGGGCGGTGTCCGGCAGATGCTCAAGAGCGGCGGCGGCGCGATTGTCAACATCGCCTCGACGGTGGCGACGATGGCGATCAACGATCGCCTCGCCTACAGCACCAGCAAGGGCGGCGTGCTTGCGATGACCTACTCGGTGGCCAAGGATCATCTGCACGACAACATCCGCTGTAACGCGATTTTGCCGGGCCGCATCCACACGCCGTTCGTCGATGGCTTCATCGCGGAGAATTATCCGGACAACCAGGCGGAGATGTTCAAGAAACTTTCCGAGTATCAGCCAATTGGCCGCATGGGCACACCGGCGGAAGTCGGCGCGATGGCGGTGTTCCTCTGCAGCGACGAGGCGTCGTTCATCACCGGTGCCCCCTTCCCCGTCGATGGCGGGACGCTGTATGTTCGTTGATTCACCAAAATGTCCAGGCTCTCCCCCAACATTGCCCTGAACGCCGAAGCCCTGCTGCAGAAAGCTGCCGCGCAGACCGGCTTGTCCGACTTTGGCGATGACGCGTTCCGCGAGCCGTACGAGTTGCTGCTCCAGTCACTGCGGGACGAGGCGCGACTCAACACGCAAGGCGTGATCATGTTGCAACGCACGATCCTGCGTCTGCTCGTAAACCGACTGCTGACCGAGCAGGCGTTTGCCGCGAACCCGGAGATGGAGGAGACGCCGATTGAGCGACCGCTGTACATCCTTGGCTTCCCGCGGACCGGCACAACGCTGCTGCACAACCTGCTTTCCCGCGACCCGGCCGCGCGCTGGCTGCGGCTGTGGGAGGGCCTTCACCCAGCCCCGCCGCCCGAGTCGCTGGAGGACGATCCGCGGATATCGCAAACGGAGGAGTTTGTCGCCGGTTTTGAGAAAATCGCACCCCGCCTCGCGAGCGCTCACAAGCTCAATGCCACCGGCCCGGAGGAATGCCTTTGGCTCATCGAGCACACGTTCGCCGACTTTATTTTCGAACTAAGGGCGAACATCCCAAGTTACTCCAATTGGCTCGCCGGGCACGAGGCCGACGCGGTGTGGTACCGCTACTACCGCCGCCAACTCCAGATGCTCAGCTGGAAATGCCGCGGCATCCACTGGGTGTGCAAGGCGCCTCGCCATCTCCCCGGGCTGGGCGGCCTGATGAGCGTCTTTCCCGATGCGCGGATCGTGCAAACGCATCGCGGCGCGGAGAATGTCCTGCCAAGCATCTGCAGCTTGTGCGAGATCACGCGCAGCGCCGCAAGCGATGTGGTGGACAAGGCCGCCATCGGCGCGCATTGGCATCAGCGCCTGCTCGAGATCGAGCGGCGATCGAGCGAGGTCCGCGCCGCCGCCGACCCGGGGCAGTTTCTCGATGTGCAATACGCCGATCTTATCGCCGACCCCATCGGCACGGTTCGGCGGATTTACGAGCATCACGGCTGCGACTACTCAGATGAATTTGAAAACGGGATGAAACAATGGCTGGCCGACAACCGCCAACACAAGCACGGCGCGCATCGCTACTCGCTCGAGGAGTACGGGCTGGACGCCGAAACCGTGCGATCCGATTTTGCAGGAATAGAAAAATGAACAACGACGAATTGACGAAGGCATGGACAACGCTGACCGCGCAACTCACGAATGCAGCGGCACAAGTGGACGCATTGACCGAGGGACGCGACGCATCGGAACGCGCCGAGGGCTACCGCTTCCTCACGCGCATCCTGGTCGCCATGACGGAGTTTCAGGTGGAACAGGACGCAAACGCGCCGAGCCTTGTGCAGGTCATGTCGCCGATCCGGAAGTTTTTCGTGGACAATCCTGACACCCTGTACCACCGGGCCACGCTGAACCCTGTCCTGCGCTACCGCATTCACGGGCGACGCGGGGAGGAACTGTACCTGGCCTTCTGCCTGTACGGCCTGCGCGGCCGTACGAACTGCATCCTGGCCAACGTCTGCGATGCTGACATGGTGTTCGACGACGATGGCCGCTTCGAGTTGGTGCTTTCCGCCGAGCGACCGGACGGCGTGAAAAACTGGGTTCAACTTGACAACATCGCCCGCACGCTGGTGACGCGGCAGTACTTCACCGATCTGCGACAAAAACCGGCCGAGTTGAACGTAGAGTTGCTTGATGACATCGCGCCGCCGCCGGCCCCGACGGTGGAGGGAATCACGCACCGGTTGCGGGCGTTGAGCCAAAGTCTGTCGCGCACATTCAAGTCCACGCAACTGGCCTCGGAGGCATGGATGAAACAGCCGAATACGGTCAGCGTCAACAGCACGGAGGAGGGGCTCGACAGCCTTTTCCCCACGCCGGACAACGAGTACGTCGGCGGCTGGTACAAGCTTGAGGAGGACGAGGCGCTCGTCATGGAAGGGCGCGCGCCCGAGTGCCGTTACTGGTCGGTGCAATTGTGCAGCCGCTGGCTCGAGTCGCGCGATTTTGTGAACCGGCAAATCATCCTGAATCATTCGCAGGTGAAACTGGAAGCGGACGGATCGTTCCGAATCGTCGTGGCGCACCGCGACTTCGGCGAAGCAAACCAACTCGACACCACCGGGCACCGCGAAGGCGGCGTGATCTTTCGCTGGCTGCTGCCAAGCGGCGAATGGAGCCAGCCCAATTTTCGCGTCGAGAAGCTTTAGGCATCCAAGCGCTTGGCCAAGCGCGGGAGGTTAATCCGAGAACAGGTACTCGAGGTCGTTCGTTGTCAGGCCCTTGGCGAAACCGTCTTCGCCGAGCACGTCGGATATCGTCTTGGCTTTGCGCTGCTGCAAGTCCCAGATTTTCTCCTCAACGGTGCCCGGTGAAATCATCTTGTAGGCATTCACCGTGGCGGTCTGGCCGATGCGGTGCGTGCGGTCGATCGCCTGCGCCTCGACGGCGGGATTCCACCACGGATCGTAAATGACCACGTAACTGGCGCTCGTCAGGTTGAGGCCGGTGCCGGCCGCCCGGAGGCTGAGCAGGAACACCGACGGCGACTCGGCCTCCTGAAAAGCATTCACGACATCCTGCCGGTTTTTGGTTTCGCCGGTCAGCATATAGGTGGGCATCTCCCGCTCTGAGCATTCCTTCTCTAGAATCTGAAGCATCCGCACAAACTGACTGAACACCAGCACCTTATGCCCCTCCTCGAGCAGCGGTTCGACCAGCTCGAATAGCGTGTCCATTTTGCCGGATTCCGTGTCGCTGCCAACCAGGCCGGGATGACAGCAAATCTGCCGCAACCGTGTCAGCGCAGCGAGCACGTGCATCTTGCTCTTGGCAACGCCCTTCTGCTGGACGGCTTTCATCACCTGCTCACGGCTGCGCTTCAACTCGGCGAGGTACAATTTGCGCTGCTCTTCGGGCAGCTCGCAGTCGAGCCGCTGCTCGATGCGGTCCGGCAGATCCTTGGCGACCTGTTTCTTGACGCGGCGCAGCAACAACGGCCGCAGCTTGGCCGAGAGCTTTTTGCGCCCAAGCCGGGCGGCGTTCTCGTCTTTTTCCGACGCCCGCAAATCGTAAACCTGGCTGAAATGCTGCTGGTTACCGAGATAGTTGGGCTGGACAAAATCTACGATGCTCCACAGATCGAGCATGCGGTTCTCGATCGGCGTGCCGGTCAGCGCCAACTTGTGGTCGGCCTTGAGTTCCTTGACCGACTTGGTCACCTGCGCGCTGGGGTTCTTGATGAACTGCGCCTCGTCGAGCACGATGGCGCGGAAGGCAAACTTGGCCAACTCGTCAAGGTCACGGCGAAGGATTGAATAATTGGTAACCACGATATCGTAGTCGGGGATTCGCTTGCGAAGGTTGTGCCGGGCTCGGCCGCTCTCCAAGACAAGCACCTTCATCTCGGGGGTGAACCGTTCCGATTCACGACGCCAGTTGTGCAAAACCGAGGCGGGACAGACAACCAACGTCGGCTTGGTCTTGGCATTCTTCCGGCGACTGGTCTTCAGCCACAACAGCCAGGCAAGCGTTTGCAGCGTCTTGCCCAGACCCATGTCGTCCGCGAGAATTCCGCCCAGCTTGAACTTGGCCAAATGGCAAAGAAAACTAAAGCCCTCCACCTGGTACGGGCGCAATTCGGCGTGAATCCCATCCGGCAGTTCAATGCGCTCAACCCCCTCGAACTCATCCAGGCGCCCCCGCAACTGCTCCAGCTCCTCGGATGGGACAAACTTGGCCAAGCCATCCTCGTCCAGGTGCGCAGCCTGCTCCAACCCGACCTTCTGCTCGACTGCGGACAAGCCGTCCACGCCAAGATCCGCCATCGCCTCCTGTGCATCCTGCACGGCCTTTTGATCCAACTGAACCCAGCCGGCGTCGGGTAGATTGACGAAGTTCCCGCTGGCAGCTGCGAGTTGCTGGAGATCGCGCTCAGTCAGCTTCAGCCCCTCCTCCTCCCACTCAGCGGAGACAGACAGCCAATCGATGCCGCTGCCCCGGACGATCAACTTGGGTTTGAGGCGCTTGGGCTGCAGGAACAGGCGCTTGAATTCCGTGTCTCCAAGGTACTCCGCGTCAGGCTTGTCCGGCCAGGCGGCGTGCAGGCTCTCAAGGAAAAGAGGGTTGGCGTCTCCCACCCAAAGGCCCGGCTCCGGTGTGAACCAGTCCAGCCGCTTGAGCCATCCGACGGCCGCCTCAAGTCGCTCGTCATCGAGCACTTCCGGCTTGTTCGGTTTTTGTTTCCCTGATTGTTCCCGAACCCATTCGTGGCCGTTCCACTGCCAGAGACTCTTGTCGGATTCGCTCTTGGCCAGGAGTTTCAGTCGAACGGTGTCACGGGCCATCTCAAAGACAAATCGCGGCGTCGCCTTGTGCGTCTTGCAAAGCTGCTCCCAGTTCACCCCGTTGTTGGTGGTGATCTTGCGCAGCTTGGTGAGCAGGCGATGCGTCAGCTTGGACACCGGCGCCCTTTTCATCTTGGCCCAATTCCCAAGCACCTCGTGCGAGGGAGAGTTGCGCAGAAGAAACACCTCGCCCCCGATCAGAGCCAGCGTGGGGTCACCGGCAAAAAATCGCACCTCGGACATGGCGCAGGTTTTCTTGTCGGGCAGTTTGACCTCATGTGTGAAGAACAGATCCGATTTCGCCTTCTCCAAGTGAGGCTCCATCTCGATGATCCGCCCCAGAAACTGTATCGGCTTCTTTTCGCCCTCGAGATCAATCCGCCCGGATTTCCCCCACTGCACCAGCCACTTCAGCAACTCCGCACCATCCAGCGGGATCAACTCCGCCTCCGTGTCGTAGTCATGCCTGACACTGGAAGACCACCGGATAAACGACCAGTCGTTGGAGGGAAACAATTCCTGCTCGTGGGCGGCTCGCATGGTCAGGTCAGCCATGTCGTCCAGTGTCTTCACGCGATCGCCCGTGCGGGGGCGTATGACGTGAATCTCCACTCCGAGCTTGTACAATCCCGGCAACTCCGTGTCTTCAACAAGGCGCCCCACTACACGCAACGCGGCACGGGGCGCGTCGAGATGAACCGGCGTTGGCGGGAACATCCATTCCTCGAGGCCCTTGAAAAGTTGATGGTCTTTTTCAGCCTGCTCCACCTCGGCAAAGCGCGTGAAGTTGGCGTACGGCATCAACTCGTTGGGCACCGAGCGCCCCGACTTCATGAACACCAGCGCCAAGTCCTCGAGCCGAACGTCCCCGCTGCTCTTCGCCATGCCGCCCCACCAGTCGTCCTGGCTGAAATCCTTGCGGGCCAGGCTGAGTTTGTTGAAATAATCCTCCAGCAAAAGCCACGAACGCTGCGAATCGTTGCACGACGAAAAAATCTGCAGCAGCTTGGCCCGCTCGGCCACGTCCTCCTTGGATTCGGACAACTGGTGGCGCAGGTCGGCGAAGTCGCCGTAGGTGTTGTTGATGACAGCGTGGTGCGCGTCGTACTTGGACGCTTTCGCTGAACTGACGACTGGCTTTTTTTTCTTGGCTGTTCGGGGCATCGCGAGAACTAAATAAAACAGGTTAGTGATAACGACATAATCCAACCTGCCTCGTCAAACTTAAAAAATATTTTTTCTCTCCTCTTGACCTCCATAATTACTTGACAAGCCTCCCAGCTTTGACTTTTCCGGGCTTCTCCCACTATCTTCCCGCCCGATGAATTTGATCCGGCACACGGATTCCGGCTTCTCCGCCAAACTGAACAAGCTCATCGCTGCCTCCAGCCTTTTCGATCCGGGCGTCGAGCAGCGAGCCCTTGAAATCATCCGCACAGTCCAGCGCCGCGGCGACAAGGCACTCCTTCATTACACGGAAAAGTTCGATGGAGCCAAGCTGACCTCGGGCAAACTGCGCGTCGGCCAAGACGAACTGGCTGGCGCTTGGCGCGCCACCGACGCCCGCACCCGCAAGGCCATCCGCTTGGCCAAAGCCAACGTCGCCTTATTCGCAAAACGATCCCTCCGCAAGAACTGGCAGGCCCGCAACGCCCAAGGCGGTGTGGTCGGCGAAAAGTTCGATCCGTTCGCACGGGTTGGCGTGTACATCCCCGGCGGGACAGCTCCCCTCGCATCGACCACGCTGATGACCGTCACCCTGGCCAAGGTTGCCGGTTGCCGCGAAATCGTCGCCTGCACTCCCTGCGGAAAAGACGGCCAGGTCAATACCGCCCTGCTCGCCGCGCTTGGCCAAGCGGGAGCCACCGAGGTGTATCGTGTCGGTGGCGCGCAGGCCATCGCCGCGATGGCTTGCGGAACCAAGACCATCCGCCCGGTCCAAAAAATCTTCGGCCCCGGCAACGCCTACGTCGTCGCGGCTAAGCGACTGTTGTTTGGCCGCGTGGCCATCGACCTGCTGCCCGGGCCAAGCGAGATGTTCATCCTCGCAGACTCGTCGGCCAACCCGAAGTTCGCCGCCGCTGACCTGCTCGCGCAAGCCGAGCACGGCTCCGGCGACGAGCGCGTTTGGTTCGCCAGCAATTCCAAAAAACTCATCACCGACGTGCAGCGGGAACTAAACCGGCAACTCCCCGCGTTGTCGCGCCGCGAGTTCATCCGGAAGGCACTCAGGAAAAACGGCTGGCTCATCCACGTGAAATCGATCAACGACGGCATCGCCCTGGCCAACCGCATCGCGCCGGAGCATTGCGAACTGATGCTCCGAAAGCCCGGACAGGCCGTGAAAGCACTCACCACCGTCGGCGCAATTTTTGTTGGCCCGTGGGCCCCAACCGTCCTCGGCGACTACGTGGCCGGTCCCAGCCACACGCTGCCCACCGGCGGCGCCGGTGCTTCGTTCGCCGGCTTGACCGTGGATCAATTCCAGCGCCGCACCAGCGTTGTGAAATACAGCAGGCCCGCCTTGGCCAAGTCCATCGAAACGATCCGGACGTTCGCCGAAATGGAGGGACTCGATGCCCACGGCCGCTCGGCCGAAATTCGGCTCGAGGATTAATTCCACTTGATGACAGCCAAGCGCAGAGACCACTCCCCGCGACAACTGGTTCGTCCGATGGTGCGAAAGCTGCACGGCTACGTGCCAGGCGAGCAGCCGAAGGTTCGCGGGCTCATCAAGCTCAACACGAACGAGAACCCCGCGCCGCCCTCGCCCAAGGTCATCCGCGCCATCCGGTCGGCTGCCGATGAGCGGTTGCGCCGTTACCCAGACCCGGCCGCGCGACCGCTGCGCGAGGCTCTTGCCAAGTTCCACGGCTGCAAGCCGGGAAACATCATCGTCGGCAACGGCTCCGACGAGTTGCTCGCCTTGGCCACCCGCGCATTCGCCGAGCCGCGCCAAGCCGGCGCAACAACCCGGCGGCAAATCGCGAAACAAACCATCCAGTACTTCACGCCGAGCTACTCGCTATACCCGATCCTCGCCGACATTCACGGCGCGCGGCGCAACGAGGTCAAGCTGCCCGCCAGTTTTGAGTTGCCAACAAATGAGGTGTTGCAAAAGAGCAACTGGAATTTCAGCGCGGCGCTCAGTTACATCACGACGCCGAACGCGCCCAGCGGACGCGGCTACGCAACGAGCGCCTTGGCCAAGCTTTGCGCAGCGCAAAGTGGCGTGACGATTCTGGATGAGGCGTATGTCGACTTCGCCGACGAAAATGCGCTGCCTTTGCCCAAGCGGTTCCCGCACGTCATCGTGTCCCGCACGTTCAGCAAGGCTTACTCGCTTTGCTTTCAGCGCATAGGCTACTTCGTCGGCCACCCGATACTCATTGGGGCGCTGGACAGGATACGGGACAGCTACAACGTTAATGGCCTTGGCCAGGCGGCAGCGCTGGCCACGCTCTCGGACATCGGCCACTACCGAAAGCAGTTCGAGCACATCGTTCAGTTGCGAACCAAAACCACCGAGGCACTCGAGGCCCTTGGCTTTGAGGTGCTACCCAGCCAAGCCAATTTCATTTTTGCCAGGCCGACCGGCATCACTGCTGCCGAATGGTTTCAGCAATTGCGGGAGAGGAAAATCCTGACACGATGGTTTGATGCGCCCAAGGTGCGGGGCTGGCTGCGCATCACCATCGGCACCGAGACCGAGATGAGGAAATTCCTCTCAGCAACCCGGGCCATCCATCGCGCCAACAGGCCCGCATGAACGCGTTAACCGCCAGATTGAAGGCATCCCCGCTTCTTGCAAGGGTGCTGCCTTTTGTCGTGTTCCTCGTGCTGACCTCGTGCCAAGGCAGCCTTGGCCCGGAATCGCATTTCTGGATTTATCTGGCCAAGTGCGTTGTCGGGGCATGGATGATTTGGGTGACTTGGCCGCTGGTTTCCGAGATGCGATGGCGGATCAGTTTTGAGGCGCTGCTTGCAGGGACACTGGTTTTCATCCTGTGGGTGGCGCTGGATGTGCCGTACACGAAATTCTCCCAGCCGGATGACTCGTGGAATCTGCAAAAGCAATTCGGAGCGGCCTCCGTGATGGTGTGGGTTTTCGCCGGCGTGCGCATCGCAGGCTCGACGCTGCTGGTGCCGATGCTTGAGGAGGTGTTTTACCGCTCATTCCTCTACCGCTACATTCTTGCCCCGAACTGGATGTTCACCGCACACAGCTCGTTCGCCGTGAAACCCTTCCTGATCACATCAATCGTATTCGGATTCACTCACCAGCACTGGCTGGCCGGCATTGCTTGTGGCATCATTTACCAATTACTGGTGATCCGCACAAACCGGATCGGTGACGCCATCACCGCGCACGCCGTCACCAACCTACTGCTTGGGGTTTGGGTGATCACACAGGGGTTCGGCTATGCCGAAAAGCCCCAATGGCACTTTTGGTAAACTGTTGAACACAAAACCATCACCCTCCGCCGGCACGCTGCGCAAGATGCAATCCGGTCGCGACCCGAAAACCAACGCCTATCGACTCGTCCACGGCCAGGCGGATGGCTGGAAGGATCTGTACGTGGACCGTCTCGGCGATTTTCTGCTGATACAGTCGCCCCAGCCACTCACCGACCCGCAACTCGAGGCTGCTATAAGGTGGAAAGGCGCGCTCAAGATCAAGGGGGTTTATTGCAAAAAACTAAACCGAATGGTGCAGCGAAGCACCACGACCTCCGCATCACCCCGGATCATCATGGGATTGGAGGCTCCGGACGAATTTGACGTGATGGAGAATGGCGTGAAGTACCGCTTGAGCCTGAAACAGGGATACTCTACCGGGCTGTTCCTCGACATGAGAGAGAACCGGCAGCGCATTCTCTCAAACCACATTGAACCCGGATTCACCGTGTTTAATTCGCCCCCCGGTACCGCCACGGTGCTGAATGTTTTCTCATACACCTGCTCGTTCTCGGTCTGCGCGGCACGTACAGGAGCCACAACCATCAACCTCGACCTCTCGCGCAAATACCTCGACTGGGGCCGCGAAAATTTCCTGCTCAACCAAGTCAACCCCAAGGATCACGATTTCATCTACGGAGACGCGCTCGAGTGGATGAAGCGCTTGGCCAAGCGCGGGGACAGGCATGACCTGGTCATCCTGGATCCGCCCACGTTTTCGCGCTCGAAGCAGTCCGGGGTGTTTCTGGCCAAGCGGGACTACGGCAGCTTGACCAAGGCAGCGGCACCCCTGGTTCGCAATGGCGGAATGCTGCTTGCCTGCTGCAATGCGGCGGGCTTAAGCAATGCAAAGTTCAGGGAAGAAGTCAGAAGAGGAATCCGCGCCAGCGGAAGAAAAATCGTGAGGTCGTTTTTGGCGATGCAACCCCCGGATTTTCCGGTCACCAAAACCGAACCCGCCTACCTGAAAGTGTCGTGGTTGCGACTGGATTGAACCTCAGCGCCAGGACTGGTAGTTGCTCAGCAAGTCGTTGTGAGGCAAATTGTCGTTGTTCCAACGACGGAGGGCGCGGAAGCTGCGCTCATGAAGCCGTGTCCGATCCAATGCCTCGACATGACCGTCACAGAAACTGATGTTATATTGCCCCCCATGCCGCGCCTCAGTCGCGTCAATAATCTTGTCGCTCAACGGGTAGGCTTTGCGCTGGACAAAATTCCTATAGTTGATGTCCAGATGCGCCATGCCGCTGGCACCCTCGTCACCATCCTCCCCGTACAAAATATTGATCATCGGCTTGGTCATCCAAATCAGCGTGGCGTCGCCAATCCCGATCATGTTCGCCGTTGATCGAACATCCCCATCGGTAATCCTCGATCCTTCGGATGGAATATCATCCAAGTCGCCGCTAATCAGGGTGTGACTGAAAGTACCCCCAAGGCCAAGGCTGCTGTAGCCAAGTTTCACACCAAAGGCGTTGTACCCGTAACTGCCCAGCGCGACGGCATTGTCATTGCCCGATAGTGTCGTCCCCTTGTAGTCCGAACAAATAAAGGGACTTTTCTCCGCCCACTCGACTCCGATGTAGGGCTGGAGACGCTCGTGCCAATACTGCTGAGTTACGCCTTCCGCATCCGTGGGATCAAAATTGTAAACGGGATAGTGGCCCTGATCCCCGACGTATGAGTTCAGCGCGATGCCGTATTGGCGAAGATTATTTTTGCAGGCCAACGACCGAGCGGCGCTCTTGGCCTGAAACAGCGACGGGAGCATCAAGGCCGCCAGAATGGCGATGATGGCGATTACAACCAGCAACTCAATGAGAGTGAACGCGGCGCCTCCCCCTTCCCTCCCCAACCGGGGACAGCATCCCGGCCGCCTGGCCAAGCATTGGGTCGCCTGCGTTTTCATTTCGTCATTCCAGCGAAACAATCCGGTAAAACCGGGCTTTTTTGGAGGAAATCGCGTCCAAAGCAAAGTTTCCGGACGTTGTCTTCAAATCCTTCCAACTGTTCGCGGTCAAACTGTCGCTGAATTGAACCAGATATTCAACTGTATTTTCAGCTTTTTTCCAGCTCAATAAAACCCGGTTTCCCTTGGTGTCGAGGGAGATTTCGAGGCCCTCCACCGACTGGGGCACTTCGGTGGAATCACCATGGTTGTTTTCAAATTGCCGCCACACGGCACTTGCTGTTGAGAATTCATCCGGTATTGGCACGGTGTCCTGCACGGAGCTGATCTGGGCGACAATGCCCATGTCCTTGCTCAGCCAGTAGTAATTGCGGACGAAGTCGGTTGAGGCTTTTTGCCAATCCTCAATCAAGCCCGGGATTTTAATGAAGGTGTCGTACTGAACCAGTTCGTTGACCCGCAGGCAGTCATGAAAACCAAGGTTCGGAAGGATGATGATGCCATGGCCGTCCACCGTCATTTCAGATTGGTAAACCTGCTTGGTCGGTGCCTCGACGTCGCCCAGCCCGAACATCGACTGGCGGGTGACGAACTCGAACGTCGTGTTGGCGTTCCACGAGTCGCCAAACTTGATGACTGCCGGGAAGTCGTTCAATCGGGTGCTGAACGGTATTGCCGGATCCTCTTCGTCGATGCTGATGTCATGGAAACCGTACACATCCCGCCCCCTGGCAGCGCTCACGTCGAGGAACAAACTTTTTTGTCTGCCGGATGAATCAAACGTCGCCCGTTCCACGATCGTCGCCCCCTCAAATTCAACATCCGTGTCGATCGCGCTTGGCTTCACGTAGTCGAACCGGATCGTCTCATCCTCCGGCCCCTCCCGAAAATCCCAAACCTGATCCTCCCCGGCCTCACCGATGTAGTCGAACACATCAACCTCCTCCCGTGCGGCTTCTGAAAAATGCCCGACAAAGTTGGAATACATTTTGTAATACTGCCCCTCCTTGCCGAACATGTCCTTAGCCGTGATGGTGACCTGGCCCAGCGACTCGCCTGGCACGCTCAACATCCCAAGTGCGATCGCCCATGCAGTGACCCAACGCCTGGGCAAGCGCTTGGTTGCGGTTTCAGTTAAAATGAATTTGATCATCTCGATCCTCATTCAGCATCAGGCATGCCACGGTTTCCGGGGCTTGATTACCGCCTTGGCCGGTCAATCGCAATGGGCCGTGACGCCGGTTTGCGCGACAACCACGCTGGCCGCGTGGCGAACACTCCCGAAAGCTAGAACACGGCAATTGAGGCGTCAACCTTTCCTGTTTCGGGTTGCACCCCGGCGGCATCCCACTACTATCCCGCCCGAGCGGCCACCCGCAAATCCGGAATGAAAACCCACCTCGATTTTGAGCAACCCATTGTCGACCTTCAAGCCAAGCTGGATGCCCTGACTAAGGCCTCGCTGCCAAGCGCGGTCGAGATGGACTTTCGGGGTGAAGCCGATCAGATCCGGGCCAAGATCGAGGAAACCCGAAAGAGCATTTACTCGAACCTCACCCCTTGGCAGCGCGTGCAACTCGCCCGCCACCCCCGGCGTCCCTACACGCTCGATTACCTCCACAGCACCTTTGACGATTTCTCCGAACTGCACGGCGACCGGCTTTACTCCGACGACAAGGCGATGGTCACCGGCTTCGCCAAGCTGGGCGACACACGGGTCATGGTCATGGGCACCCAGAAGGGGCGCGACACCAGAGAGAACGTGATGCGCAACTTCGGCAGCGCCCACCCCGAGGGTTACCGCAAGGCATTGCGCCTGATGAAACTTGCCAGCAAGTTCGGCCTGCCGGTGATCACCATCATCGACACCGCCGGCGCCTTTCCGGGCATCGGCGCCGAGGAGCGCCACATCGCCAAGGCCATCGCCGACAATCTCCGCGAAATGATGACGCTCAAGGTGCCCATCATCGCCGTGGTCATCGGCGAGGGCGGCTCCGGCGGGGCGCTGGGCATCGGCGTGGCCGACCGCGTCCTCATTCTCGAGAACGCCTACTACTCGGTCATCAGCCCGGAAGGCTGCGCCTCAATCCTGTGGAAGGATCGCGCCGCCGCGCCCGACGCCGCCGCCGCCCTCAAGATCACTTCCGATCACCTGAAAAAGTTCGGCCTTGTGGACGAAATTATCCCCGAACCGCTTGGTGGTGCACACAACGACCCCGAAGCCACTGCGGCCACGCTGAAGAAACATCTGCTCAAACACCTCAAGGTACTCAAGCTGATGCCGTTGAAAAAACGACTCGACGCCCGGTACAAGAAATTCCGCAACCACGGGCAGTTTAAGGAGGAGTCGCTGGCCAAGGCAGCCAACTAATCTCCGTTCCCCGCTAACGGCAGAGTCATGTTTTCCTGCCGGCCAAACCCCTTGATCTCCAGCCGGTCTGCGTGGACGTTCACGATGGCGTAGGCTGTCTCCTCCGTGTCCACCATCCCCGTAAACGTCACATAGTGCCGCTTGGCCAAGCGGCCGTAATTCCCGGCGTGATTGTGGCCGTTCATGTACGCCACGACACTTCTGTTCTCCAGTGCCACGGCCAGCACCTCGGCGGCATTCCACAGGTTGTGCACGTTCTCCGGGTACACCGGGAAATGGCAGAACAGAATCACCCGCTCCCCCGCCCGTTTGGCCTCGTTTAACGCCTTTATTAACCAGTCGAGCTGCGCTTGGCCAACGGCTCCGTTCCAGGTCGGCGTGCCGCTTGGCAGTTTCCTGTGAGCCGCCTCGGCGGCCTTGTGGCGCGGGTCACTCGCCGGATAGGCGTGCAGACTGACGTCGTTGCCGTCCAGCGCGATGAAGCGATATCCGTGATAACGAAACTGGTAATACCGCGACTTGAGGCCAAGCGCGGCGGGCACCTTGGCCTTGTGTTCGTCGGCCACGCTGAAATCGTGATTGCCAAGGACGTGGTAATGGTCGGCCTTGAGCTTGCCGTAAATCGGCGCCACGCCCGCAAAACTCTTGAAGTCGCGGTCGATGAAGTCGCCGAGGTGCACGACGAACTGCAGATCGAGCCGGTTCAGGTGCTCGACACACTCCGTCAGTTTTTTCGGCGACAACGCGTACTGACGCTGCGCTGTTTTCGGCACCTTGATGTTGCAGTACTGGCAGTCGGCAATCACGCCAAAGGAAAAGATCGGCTCGCCGCTGCGCTGTGCCAGCACCGAACCGTGCCCGCAAAGCCAGGCGCCGAGGCAGACCGCCAGACCCGCCATGATCGTCCGCCGCTTCATCGACTCACGAGATCGCTGCTGTGTTCCTGCATCCACAACATGTCGGGGTTGTTCGGCGTGGAAACATTGAGCTTCAATTCCCGGCCCTTGATCAGCGGCGGGGTCGTCCGGGGGTCGAGCCACTTGTGGATTTCCGAGTGCCCGTCGGCGAAGGCGATTCCAGCGGCGTTGTTGTGGTATGAGGCGGGGTAGTCCACCAGCATCATCGCCTTCGGGTTTTTCGGGTAGCCGGTCATGTCCACCGCGAAATAGCCGTCGTTGATGCTGTCCTCCCGCTCATCCAGCAGCACCATCGCCTCAGACGGCGAGGGGCCAACGATCTGGTGCATCTTCACGAACACCCGGTACGGGCCGCTGTCCGGCTGGCGCGACCCCATGCCCGCGCCGCCCCAACCGGGGCCGCCCATCCAGCATTGCATCGACATGCTCCGCACTCTCGGCAATGTTTTGCCCTGCCATTTGCCGGTGGTCGTGTCTGCCGGGCAACGCCAAATCTGGGTGGAGTTGCCGCAGTACTCCCAGAGCGGACTGGTCTTGATGACGATCTCCGGCAGCACGTCATCCGCGCCGCTCGTTGGCAGGTCGAGCCAGCCGAACACCCAGCGCGGCCCGGCCCAACGCCGGCCGGTTCGCATCCCCTCCTTGGACGAAACCAAGCCGTCGTCGTTATCCTCGGCGTACATGCGCCATGCCAGCATCAGTTGCTTGGAGTTGTTCATGCAGGCGATGCCGTGCGCCTTTGTCTTCGCTTTGGCCAAGGCCGGCAAAAGCATCCCGGCGAGGATCGCAATGATCGCAATGACCACCAGTAACTCGATCAACGTGAAGGCCCGCTTCGGCTTGGCTTGCGAAAAATGTTCCATGCGGGGGATGGTGTTTTTTGGTTGCGATGGCGTCAATGTTTGTTTCGGTCAAGTCGGCGGCGCTTGGCCAAGCGATTGTTCAGAGTTTCCAGCCTTTGCGGTATTCGCGGCGGACGTAGCGGTTGGCTTTCTGGCTGTTGGTCGAGCGCATCTTGCTGGCGTCCCATTGCACCGGCTCTCCGGCGCGGATAGCCAGGTTGCCCAGCAACACCATCTCGGTGAACGGCCCGGCGATCTCAAAACGGCTCAGCGGCTTGTGGCCGTTGCCGGTGGCGGCATTCACCCACTCGACGTAGTTGCCCTTGGTTCGCGGCAGCGTTTTCGGCGTGTTGGCCTCAATCTGTTTCACCTCGTCCTCCTCGCGCCCGGTGATCCTCCAGCCCGTGCCGCTGCGACTGAAAAACATCCGTCCCTTGTCGCCGATCAACACGGAGCCGAAACCCTTCCGGCCCTTGGCCACCATGTCGATACCGCCAGTGGTCTCGAGTGAGGGAGCGTTTTGGACGCCGTTCTTTTTGCCGTCGTACCAGACGAGCTTCACCGGCGGACGGCTGCCCCGATAGCCGAATTGGTAGTCGATCACCGCCCAGTTCGGGGCGCTCTCGCCGGTGTTGCCGCCGTGCCGCGCCCGCACGCTCGTCGGCGAACCCAGCTCGAGGCTCCACCACGCCATGTCCATGATGTGGCAAGCCATGTCGCCGAGCGCGCCGGTGCCGAAGTCCCACCAGCCGCGCCACGCAAACGGCAGGTAGCCCTTGCCGTATTCGCGGAACGGCGCCGGGCCAAGCCAAGCGTCCCAATCGACGCCCTTGGGCACGTCGGCCTTGGGCGGTCGCTCTGTCATGCCCTGCGGCCAGATCGGGCGGTTGGTCCAAATGTGCGCCTCGGTGACGTTGCCGATGATCCCGGCGCGCACCAACTCGACCGCGCGGCGGATCGGCTCACCGGCGTGCGCCTGGTTTCCCATTTGCGTGGTGACACCGGTGCGCTTGGCCAAGCGGGTCAGGTAACGCGCCTCGTACACGTCGTGCGTCAGCGGTTTTTGCGTGTAACAATGCTTGCCCATTTTCATCGCCATCGAGGTGGCCACGGCGTGGGTGTGGTCGGGCGTCGAGATGGTGCAGGCGTCGATGCTGCCGCCCATCTTGTCAAGCATCACGCGGAAGTCAGCAAAGCGCCTGGCCTTGGGGTGCGCCTTGAACATGCCCGAGCCGCGGCCTTTGTCCACGTCGCACAGTGCGACGATGTCGCAACCGGCGTTGGCCGCCCCGCTGATGTCCGCCCGGCCCTTGCCGCCCGCGCCGATGCCGGCGACGGCGAGACGGTTGTTCGCACCGAACACACGGCTCGGCACGACTTGAAAGCCAAAGGTGGCCACCGTGCTCGCGCCGATGAATCGGCGGCGCGTCATGTCTGTCTTGTTCTGTTTGGTTTTCATGATGTCAGTTGGTTCAGTGCAAAGCGGCTCGCAATTCCAGCCCGTCGACGATCCGGCCCTCGGCCTCATTCAATTCCGTCAGCCGCGAGTAAACCCGATCCTTCTCAAAATACTCCAGGGCCATCCCGACGAAAACATGCCCGTGCCTGGCCTCGGACACCCAAAGGTCGTGGTAGAACTGCTGCAGCCCTTTGTCGTCGTCCAGCGCCTCCGAAACAAGCCGAAAACGCTCCGCGCCACGGCATTCGATGATCGACGCCAGCAGCAGTCGGTCGAGAAACCGCCGCAGCGAGTCGCTGTGCAGCAGCTTCATCAGCGCCGTGATGTACGGATCTTTCGCAATCTCCTTGGCCAACGGAATGCCGCGCTCCCGCATCACCTCGTAAACCTGCTGGAAATGCTCCAGTTCCTCGACGCCGGTGGCGATCAACTCCGGGATGATCTCGAGCCGATCCGGATACTTGGCCACGAGACTCATCGCCAGCGCCGAGGCCTTGCGCTCGCAGTCGGCGTGGTCCCGCAGGAACGACGGCAGGTTAGCCATCACGGCGACAACCCACTCCGGCTTGGTGGCCACGGTCAGTTCAAGGGATAATTTCATCCGGCGGCAGCAGGCTACCAACTTGGCCAAGCGGCGTGGAGTTTCAAGTTTTCAGATTGAATTTTTGAATGGGATGCAGATTTTTCAGGATTCGTAGGATTTGCAAACGCAAAGCAACTCAATCGCTCCTTTTTCATCTTTTTCAAATTCTAGCAATCTGCGTTCATCTGTGTCCCGTCTTTACTGCTCTCCGCCCACTCTTGAGGCGCGTGCGCTCCCATTGGCTATTTCGCACTCCCCTTGGCCAAGCGCTTGGTTTAGCCTGCGGCGCGTCCGCTTGGGACAAACCGCATGAGTGATAAAACCAAACTGGCCGTGCTCGGCTCCGGCAAGGGGTCAAACCTCGTCTCGTTGGCCAAGGCCTGCGCCGCCGGGGCGCTGCCGGCGGACATTGTGCTGGTGGCCAGCGATGTCGCCGATGCGGGGATTCTGGAGCGCGCCGCAGGATCCGGCCTGTCGGCCCGGTTTATCGAGCCGGGGAAATTCCGCACCAAACTGGACGAAACCGCCGAGGCGGCCTACGTCGCCGCGCTCCGTGAATCCGGGGCCGAGTGGGTGGCTTTGGCCGGTTTCATGCGCATTTTGAAGGGTGATTTTCTGCGTGCATTCGAGAAAAAGGTCGTTAATATCCATCCCTCTTTGCTGCCCGCATTTCCGGGGCTGGAGGCTTGGAAGCAGGCGCACGATTACGGGGTGAAGGCCACCGGTTGCACCGTTCACATGGTGGATCACGGCATCGACACCGGCTCCATTCTGGCACAGGGCGTGGTACCCGTGCTCGCGGATGACACCGCCGCGACGCTTCACCAGCGCATCCAGCAAGAGGAACACACGCTTTATCCGCGAACACTCGCCCGTTTGTTCAACGGCGAGATTCGCGTTTAGCACACTCCGCATGGAGTATGAAGATGAACATAAAACTGCCGCGCAGGACTTGGCAATTCAACCCGGCCACCCGGGTGAAGCAATCCGTCAAGCGCTACGCCCGTGCCCGGGCCAAGCTGACAGCGCGGCGGCAAATCCATGAGTAAAAAGAAAATCATCCGATTCGGACTGCCCAAGGGCAGCCTGGAGAAACCGACCATCGAGAAGATGGCCAAGGCCGGGTATAACATCCGCGTCAGCAACCGTTCGCTGGTGCCGTACATCGACGATCCGGAAATCGAGATTCGCCTTATCCGCGCGCAGGAAATCAGCCGCTACGTCGAGCTGGGCTACCTCGACTGCGGCATCACCGGGCTGGACTGGATCATGGAGAACGGCTCCAAAGTTCATGAGGTCACCGAGTTGCTGTTCAGCCGCGCCACCCGCCGGCCGGCCCGCTGGGTGCTCTGCGTGCCGGAGGAGTCGCCCATCAAGAGCGTCAAGGGCCTGAAAGGCAAGCGCATCGCCACCGAGGTCGTGAACCTCACCAAAAAGTATCTGCGCAAAAACGGCGTCAAGGCCAGCGTCGAGTTTTCCTGGGGCGCCACCGAGGTGAAGGCCCGCGAACTGGTCGATGCCATCGTCGAGGTCACGGAGACCGGATCGAGCCTTGCGGCGAACAAATTACGCATTATTGATGAGCTGCTTTCCTCCACCCCGCGGCTGATTTCCAACCGTGAAACTTGGAAAAACAGCTGGAAGCGCAACAAGATCGAGACCATCGCAATGCTCCTGCGGGGCGCGCTCGACGCCGAGACCAAGGTCGGCATGAAATTCAACATCGAGGAAAAAAACCTGTCAAAAGTGTTGAAAAAGCTCCCCGCCTTGCGTAATCCAACCGTTTCCGGCTTGAGTGGCAGTGGCTGGGTGGCGGTTGAAACCATCATCGAGGAGGCTGTTGCCCGGGAGATTATCCCGGCGCTCAAGACCGCCGGAGCCGAGGGAATCATCGAGTATCCCCTCAACAAAGTAGTCTATTAATTTTTAACTGCTAAAGAAACAAACCACCGAAACGAGACATACATGGGTTCACTGAAGAAACGCCGGAAAGCGAAAATCAACAAGCACAAGCGCAAGAAAAAATCCCGCGCCAATCGCCACAAGAAGCGCACCTGGCAGAAGTAGCCTGCCGGGCTTGCGCCGCGCTGTTCCGGGTGAGAACCCCCGACCATGAGACGCGGTTCACATACGAGACTGTTCCTCGGGCTGACCCTGTTGTGGGCCGGCACCGGGTGTTCCACTTCGCCCATCGCCAAGCCGCGACCCGGCGTCCCCTCCGGCGTTTACGGCGTCAATATTGAGGAGCAAACCGGCCCGGAGGATCCTGAGTTCCGGAACCGCGTCGAGGGTCTCACCCACTTCCTCACCAGCCGCAGCTTTGAGTTTCGAGGCAAGCCGGACGACTCCCTCAAGCACCTCGAGGCTGCCGCCAAGGCGGATCCCTCGCAGGAGACCGTGATTGCCCAGGCTGCCCGCCGGTTTCTCCAACGGAAAAAAACCGATAAGGCCATCGAGATTCTCCGCCTTGGCCAGGCGGCCAACCCGGAATCCGTGACGACGCACGAGTGGCTCGGCCTCGCCTATCAGCAGGCCAGCCAGCCGGACGAAGCCATCGCCGCCTTCGGGATTGCCCTTGCCAAGTCGAACCCGACACTCATCTCCGTTCGCGGCTTGGCCAAGCTCCACGCTGCGGCCAAGCGCTTTGATGACGCATTCAAGGTGCTCGACACGGCCCTCACCAAGGACAAACGCGAGCCGGAATTCTGGCTGGGCATCGCCGACCTGTACCGCGACACCGGCATCGCTGCCCGGGCCAAGATGGACAGGATCAAGGCTGGCATCATCACAAGCCTCGACAAGGCCAGCGCCCTCAAGTCGGAGAGCCCGCTGATCCTCCATCGCCTGGCTGACTACTACAAAGTCTGGGGCGAGAGTGACAAGGCCATCGCGTTGTTCATCGAGTTGATCGAACTGAACCCCGGCCTGATCGGTGTTCGCGAGCAAGTGGCTGACCTTTATCTGCGCGCGGACATGACCCAGGACGCCACCCGGCAACTCGAGGCCATCCTGCGCGAGCGCCCCACCAACGAGCGTGCGTTGTTCGTGCTTGGGGGCATCAAGCGCCAACTCGACAAACTCGAAGAGGCGGCCGCCCACTTCGAGACCGTCCTCAAGATCAACCCCAAGTTCGAGCTGGCCTATTACGAGCTGGCCGGCGTGCGGCTGTTTCAAAACAGGCCCACCATAACACTCGCCACGCTCAAAAAGGCCGGTGAGCAGTTCAAGCCCAGGTTCATCACCAAGTTTTACGCTGGACTCGCCCACAGCGCCCTCTACCAATATCCCAAGGCTATCGAAAACCTGCTCGACGCCGAGAAACTGGCCCAAGCCGGCGAGCAAAACCGGCTCACCCATTTTTTCTATTTCCAGCTTGGCGCAGCCTACGAGCGAAACCGCCAGTACGAAACCGCCGACGAGACCTTCAACAAAGCCATCGAGATGTCTCCCGAATATCACAACGCCATGAACTATCTCGGCTACATGTGGGCGGATATCAACCTCAACCTCGACGAGGCGGCCAAGCACATCACCAAGGCCAACGAGCTCTCCCCCGACAACGCCTCGTACGTGGACAGCCTCGGCTGGCTGTACTTCCGGCAGGGCAAATTCACCGAGGCGCTCGCCGAGTTGCAGCGGGCCGCTGAGTTGATGAAGGACGAGCCCGACTCCACCATCCACGAGCACATCGGCGACACGCACCAACAACTTGGCCAAGCGGACGAGGCCAGGGCGCAGTGGGAAAAGTCGCTTGGCCTCCTTCGCAAGCAGGAGGCTGAAATGACCTCGCCGGACTCCTACCTGCTCGAGCAACTCGGCAACGTGCTCAACAAGCTTGGCCAAGCGGACAAGGCCAATGCCGCCTGGCAACGTTCCTACGACATCACCCCCAACCAGCCGCTCCACAAAAAACTCCACCCCGCGGAAAAGGAGGAGTGATGGCCCACCGGTTCAAGAAACACTACACGCTGGCCGAGGCCCGGGCCATGATGCCCAGGGTCAGGGAGTGGCTGGACTCGATGGTTCAACTTCGTCACGAGTACGCCACGATCAGCAAGCGCGTCGATAACATGATGAGCGCCCAGTCCGACGTCGGCGGCGACTCGGTCAACCAGTCGATCAAGCTCCTGTCCGAAATTCAGGCCATCCTTGGCGAATTCAAGAAGCACCAAATCTTCATCAAAGATGCCGAGCGCGGCCTGGTGGACTTCCCCTCCCGCCGGGGCACTCGCGAGGTTTTCCTGTGCTGGGAAAAAAGCGAGGACGACATCGCCCACTGGCACGAACTGGACACCGGCTACGACCACCGCGAGCCGCTTTAGACCGGCAAAGACACGATGAACCCCCCGCCGAAACTCCCCGTAAAGGCCGAGAAACGGCGCCAACTATTCCTGCACAAGCTCAGCGGCCTGTGGGTGTTCCTGGTGGACAACGCCTTCTTTGGGGCAAACGCCATCACGCTGTTCACCGGCACACCCCTTATCTGCGCCGCCGCCTTTCTCACCAGCAGCGCGGGCGTTTTCCTGATCGAAACCCTGGTCAACCGGGACGCAAAAGGCCGTGCCTTCAACAAAGCCCTGCTCGCCGGTGCGCTCTCCGGCATCCCCACCAGCCTTGCCGGGACGATCTATGGGGCGTGGGTGTTGCGCATGGCCGGCTTGAGCAAAAAGGATATCCCGATTGAGGAACCGCCCATCGACGTTCAGTCCAGCACATCCCACGACGACAGCACCGAGTCCCACTGAGCAGCGTGCGCCTCGACCGTGCCATCAGTCCAAATCACGTGATCGGCTCGCCTCATTTTTTCATCCACCGCCATCTGCGCCGCAATTCGGCTGTCGATCTCCCCGTCACTCCACCCGCGAGCACGGAGGCGCTCGCGCTGCAACTCCGGCGAACAGGCCACGCACGCGATCTTGTCGAAGCTGGATTCGACCTGCGTCTCGAACAACAGCGGAATGACCGCCACCGCCAGCCGCTCACCCGCCACCGACCAGTCCTCGAGCCGCGCCTGCCACACTTTACGAATGCGGGGATGCAAAATGCCCTCCAGTTTTTCACGGGCCGTCGAGTCCCTGAAAACCAACTCGCCAACCTTGGCCCGATCCAGCGAATCATCCCCCAGCAACACTGCGCCGCCGAACGCCTCAACGATCTCCGCCAGGGCGGGTTGGCCCGGGGCTACCAATTCTCGGGCGAGTGCATCCGAGTCGCACACCTTCGCGCCGCGCTTAGCCAGGAGTTCAGCTGCCGTGGACTTGCCCATCCCGATTCCGCCCGTGAGCCCCAGTCGAATCATCGCCCCGATTAAAACCCCTCCCGCCGAATGGCCAAGCCCAAACCGGGATTCAGCATCGCCGCCGTGGCGAACTGCACCGCCTCACAACCTCGATCGAGGCATGCCCGAACATCCGCCGCTTGGCCAAGCCCACCAACCCCCACCAGGCGCACATCAATTCCGAACTCCCGGATCAAGCCGTCAAACAAAGCCAACTGCTCCAGCGTCGTCTCACGGATCACCTCCCCGGCAATGCCCCGGCATTGGCCCTCAAACAGCAGCTCGGCGTTGCGTTGCCGCACTTTCGCCGACAAGCCGTTGACCATCACCAGCGCATCAGCAGACGGCGCAACCACCTCAACCAGCGCGTGCGCTGTTTCCCGATTGTTGATATGCCCAACCTTCAGCAGCAGCGGCGTGTCCGGCAACGCCTCACGCAACTGGGCCGCCACGATCCCCGCGTCGGTTGGATTGAGGAAAAGCTGGCCATCGACACTGCTGACGTTGGGGCAACTGAAGTTGGCTTCCACTCCGTCCGCACCACTCTCGACAGCCCACCGAGCGCATTGCGCGTAGTCGGCAGCGAGATCATCGATCGACCAACCGTCCTGAGCCGTGGCAACAACGGAGACGCAGAGGAACTTGCCCTTGGCCAGGCGCGAGCGAGTTGCCGCCACGTCATCCCGCCAAAAGCTCGGCGGCTTCGATGGCATGCCGAACGACACCGCCCAACTGCCGTTCATCACGCTGGCAACACTCAACTCAGCCGGCACCACGCCGCCCTCCCATGCAATCGGCTGAAGATTCGGCAACCCGTACGAGCGCCTCTCGCAACTCCGCACCGTCTTGTAAGTCAGGACATCGAAACCAAGGGAGGCGTAATAAAGCAGCCACTTACCGTTGAGAAGTGGGCCGGCTGCAATGCCAAGCGGCGAATCAACCGGCACGCCACAGTAGAGCCACTCACCGTCCACGCCCGGAACCGCATCGCCAACCGGCTCTGGCGCGCGTTCATAATTCCAGGCATAATCCTGCGTGATGTCGTATTTCGCGAAGCCGGAATCCACGTCGCAGCCGAAACTACCCCAAGCCACCGCAATGGGCGAGCGCGAGGCAGCCCATCTAAATAAAGAGAATTCTAGAACCTTTCGATCTAAACTAGAAACCTTTCAATGTGAAGCGGGCACAGAAAGAGCAATAGATTCGACCCCAAGCAAGACAGAAAAGGCTGATTTACGCCAACTGATTGCTTCACCAACTGCTTTGTCGTCATTAATTTTTTTCTGTTGATTCTGTTTTTGGAATATTCAACAAGAAATTACGGACTAAAACTGCTCCAGACAATCCCTCCAGTGCATTTGCCTCCTCCGCAGGATAAAACAGCGGGTTTAATCTACCTGGCCGAACATCTCCAGGGAAAAGA
>Ga0208879_1000341_pt1 | contig 48183 bp, 40 predicted proteins | sample Knorr_S15_td_Bot_FD_185605 | JGI IMG/M metagenome (GOLD analysis project Ga0208879, IMG submission 185605) | Marine microbial communities from Southern Atlantic Ocean transect - Knorr_S15_td_Bottom_ad_5009_LV_A (SPAdes) (version 2) | ecosystem: Environmental > Aquatic > Marine > Oceanic | place... | reverse complement strand
AATTGCTCCTTTATGCCTATCGCCAGAAACTAAAATAACAGGTTTTTTACTTTCTTTAATTAAAGATAACAGTCTTTCTTTTTCGTGGGGAAAGTTACTCCATTTTTCAAATCCATGATTAGTAGCGAGAATTTGGATTGATGAAACCAAAATAATTAAATTAGTTTCTGTTTGGAATTCTGATTCAAGCCACTCCCATTGTTCTTCTCCAAGGATGGTTGTGCTTGTGTCAGTGGTAGCGATGTAGTTCCTTTTTTCGCCTACAAGTGGAGATCTAAAATATCTTGTATCGAGACCTAAGATAAGAATTTTCTTGTCTTTAAGATTTTTACTTTCAGAGAAATAAATACCTTCTTGCTTACGCCTAGGGTCTTCCTCTTTTACCCTCCAAAAATCTAGAAACAATTTTTGCGAATCTTTTTTTAGAATATAATCTCCTCCACCATCATCAAGTCCATAATCGTGGTCATCCCAAATAGCCAGAGGATTTAGATTTTTTAACCATCTTGGAAGCCTCTGCTTTTGCTTGGTATAAGCTATTTGCATTTGAATGAGTTCGCCAGAATCACTGTCTCCATAGACGTTATCACCCATGAAAACAAAAGCGTGAAGATTTTCTTTTTTGAGCGGTTGCCATATTTCTTGAGGATTGTCTTGATCTAAACATGATCCAAAGCCAATCTTAAGAGAATCTTGGCTTTCATTAGCTTCAATGTAAAAGCTAACTAAAATGTAAAGAAAGAAAAAAGGAATCTTAAATTGATTGAGAAGGGCATACATATTTCTACCTTAACAAAATAATTAATTAGATAAAGTAAAGTTATTTGATCTATATGACGAAACACTATGTTGTTACGATATAAACATGAAAGAAGAAAGATTTTTATTTTTATGCTTGGTTGTTTGTTTTGTTATCCTCCAGTCCTGTACGAGCATTCCAAACTATCCTGAAAGCAGAAAAGTCTCACAAATAGATGTTTTACATGGAATTGAAATCGAAGACCCTTATAGGTGGTTAGAAGACTTTACCAGCAAGGAAGCAGAGGACTGGATAAATTCCCAAAATGCTTTAACCAGAAAATTTATTTCCAATAATCAATACAGGAAGAAGATAAAAGAGAATCTTGAATCAATATGGGTGAGTGATTCAAAGAGTATTCCTACCATAAGAGGAGACCGAATCTTTTATTTCTTTAATGAAGGAAGTTGGCAGCAAAATAAGTTTATAACCCAAGCTTGTGATAGTTGCGAGCCTGAGGTGCTGATTGACCCAAACACTTTTTCTGAAGATGGAACTGTATCTTTAGCAAGTGTAAGCATCAGCCCAAATGGAAAGTTGGCTGCCTATTCACTCTCTGATGGTGGTTCAGATTGGAAAACCTGGAAAATTTTGGAGGTAGAAACAAAACAGACTTTAGATGATCACCTTGAATGGACTAAATTTTCTTCCGCTTCCTGGGAACCGGACAATTCAGGTTTTTACTATCTAAAATACCCAGAACCAAAAAAGGAAGCTCTTTCTGACATAAATAGAAATCCACAGCTTTATTTTCACAGAGTAGGTTCTTCGCAAAAAACAGATACCCTTATTTACGAAAGACCAGACAAACCTAATTGGTCTTGGAGCATTCAAGTAAGCGAAGATGGTCTTTACCGAATCTTGAGCATAGGAGAGGGAACCGATGATAGCAATCGACTTTATATAAAATTTAATGGAGAAGACACTTTTATGCCCATAGTGGAGGAGTTAGTGGCCACCTATACCTTCTTAGGAAGCGAAGGCAATAATTTATGGTTTTTTACAAACTTAAATTCTCCCAATGGAAAGATAGTTAAGTTGGTGATTGGTAATGAGGGGTCTTTTGAATGGAAAGATGTGATTAAGGAAACAAAATCTTCCATCTCAAGGTTAAGTCTTATAAACAATAAATTCGTTATTACTTACTTGATTGACACTCAATCCGATGTGAGGTTTTTTAATTTAGATGGAACATTTATATCTCGTTTAAATTTACAAGGGAAAGGGACCCTGAATGGCTTTAATGGAAAGAAAGAAGACCGTTTTACTTACTTCAGTTTCAGCAATTACATTACTCCAACAAAGATTTATAGAATGGATTTGAATACTCTAAGTTATGAAGATTATTGGTCGGAGTCTTTACCAGGTTTTAACACTGCTGACTTCAATACTGAGCTTAGATTCTATAAATCTAAAGACGGAACCACAATACCTTTACATTTAAGTTATAAAAAGGACACACAAGTCGATGCCAAGGTTCCAGTTCTCTTATATGGATATGGTGGCTTTAATATTTCTATATTGCCCAGTTTTAGCAAGACCTATTTAGCTTGGATGAATCAGGGAGGAGTTGTTGCGATAGCTAATCTCAGAGGTGGAGCTGAATACGGTGACAAATGGCATGAATCAGGAATGTTAATGAACAAACAGAATGTGTTTGATGATTTTGCTTACGCAGCTAAATTTTTACATGCCTCAGGGATTGGAAGTAAGCAAAGTACGGCTATTCAAGGAAGATCTAACGGCGGTCTCTTGGTTGGGGCCACTATGCTCCAGAATCCCGATTTATTTGCAGTTACCATTCCCCAAGTTGGAGTTATGGATATGTTACGTTTTAGTAAATTTACTATCGGGTGGGCTTGGGAGAGTGATTATGGTTCAGTAGACAATAAGGAAGAATTTCTGAATCTTCTTTCTTATTCACCCTACCACAATATAGAAGAGGGGCAATGTTATCCTCCAACCTTAATAACTACTGCTAACAGAGATGATCGAGTAGTGCCTTCTCACTCACTTAAGTTTGCAGCTCGATTACAAAAAGCCCAAGGTTGTCGGAATCCTATACTTTTAAGAGTAGAGACAAGAGCAGGCCATGGATCAGGAACTCCTAGGAATAAAAGAATTGAAGAGATAGCAGATATATACGGCTACGCCTTATCTGTAATCAAAGATAAAGTGAATTGAGCTGATTATGTTGAAAGTGCTACTATTTAAATGAGGGGGAGAGAGAAATGCCAAATACTAAAGCCAAACCTGATGAAACTTTAAGTACAGTTCAACCTTTTGAATTTTCAAAAGAATTCTCCAAGAAACTAAAAGATCTTGATTTATTAAAAACAGTAGATCACATCAAAAAACATGGATATGCGGTTATGGACGCAGGCGTTACCGAAGAGTTTAATCAAAAATTGAGAAAGACCTGTATCAGATTAACCCAAGAAACCGAAGGGCCAGCGAAAGGCTATGCTGCAGCGATTCTTTTAGGTAGAGATCCCATTTATGAAGAAGTAGTTTTAAATCCAAAGATTCAAGCTATGGTAGAAGTGATGTGTGGAAAGGGCGCTCTTCTCTCCCAATTAATTGCAAGTGTTCGACCTAAGGGTGCTCCACAAATAGGCTTACACGCTGATCAGAATTGGACTCCAGCACCGTTTCCTGTTCACAACCAATTACTCACTCTCTGTTGGGCTTGTGATGAATTTACAAAAGAAGGTGGTTGTACAAAGGTGATACCCAAGTCTCATTTAAAACGTAGACACCCTCTACCAAAAGAGATAACTGCTCAAAAAGGAGCAATTCCTGTTGAGTGTCCCCCTAGATCTTTAGTCATGTGGGATGGATCGATATGGCACAGTAATTACCCAAGAAATATAGAAAGTGATAGGGTTGTTATTCACATTACATTCAGTCGCTTAGCTCTCAGAACAGTAGAAAGTTATGACCACTTGGATGATAAATGGCTTGAAGGAAAACCAAAAGAACTAGCAACCATGTTGGGAAGAGATGACTTCTTGGGACATAAGGACTTTACCAAGGGCGGAGCCGGAGGAGAGTTTGAAAAATTAGCTAAAACTTTCACTTGGGCAAGAAGCTAAATTGTGGAGATCCAAAATGATCACCAGAAATGGTTAGATCAGGTCGAAGAAGAGATCATAGATCCAGACTTAAAAATTGTTGACCCACATCATCACCTTTGGCCTGCTCCCTCAAGATCTGAAGGAGTTTCTCCTGAAAATCGTTATCTCCTAAAAGATTTATGGAAGGACACTGATTCCGGACACAATCTAGTAAAAACAGTATTCGTAGAGTGTGGACAGGGTTTTTTTGAGACAGGCCCCAAAGCAATGAAACCAGTAGGAGAAACCAAGTTTGTTTGCGAAGTAGCTGAACAGGCAAAACTGAGCCTATCAAAAGCACAAATTGAGGGCATCGTCAGTCATGCAGATATGATGTTAGGAAGTTCGGTACGTGAGGTTTTAGAAGCCCACATAGAATACGGCAAGGGTAGGTTTAAAGGCATTCGTCATGGAGCCAGTTGGGATGAAAGTGAAGAAATTAGAAATTCTCATTCTAATCCCATTAGGCATATCTATCTAGACGATCAATTTCAACAAGGAATAGAGCAATTAGACCTATTAAATTTAACCTTAGATGCTTGGAATTATCATAGTCAAATCAATGAGTTAAAACAATTAGCTAAAGCTTTCCCTAATTTAAAGATAGTCCAAAATCACTTTGGTGGTCCCCTTGGTATTGGTCCCTATAAAGATAAGAAAGAGGAAGTATTTTCAGTATGGAGTGAAGCTATAAATGAATTGGCAGAATGTAAGAATGTTTATCTTAAGATAGGAGGATTAGCCATGCCAATTAATGGATGGGGTTGGCACAAGAGATCAAAACCAGCAACTTCAGATGAATTGGTGGAGTCTCATGGTAAATACTACCTTCATGCTATTAAATCCTTCGGATCTACAAGATGCATGTTTGAGAGTAACTTCCCAGTTGACAAAAGGTCTATTTCTTACCCAGTGTTATGGAATGCATTCAAGAAGATAAGTCTAGAATTTTCTGACGAAGAAAAGGATTATCTTTTTTCTAAAACAGCAGAAGAATTCTATTCAATCTAAACCAGAAGAGGATTGCCCGCTTCTTTTGTTCTTTGACTTTCAGGTGGAGATTGATCAAAGTTTTGAATTTTAGCAGCTTCTTCTCTCACTAATTCAGGTGAGCCTAACAATTGCCGATTCAGGCCTATTCTCTTAAACCAGTAATGCAAACCCAGCTCTTCCGTAAAGCCCATTCCCCCGTGCACTTCTATTGCAGTTCTCGAAACCTGTTTGCCCACTTCGGATACATGTGCTTTTGTATGACAAGCCATTAATCTTGCTTCTTCAGGTATGTGGTCAAAACAATGAGCTGTGTGCCAGACCATTGCATGACAAGGCTCCAGTTCAGCCGCCATTTCAGCACACATGTGTTTTACTGCTTGAAAAGATCCAATCTGTCTACCAAATTGCTTTCTTTCGAGGGAATAAGCCACTGCTTTATCTAACATTACTTGAGAAGCCCCTAAACTATCTGCAGAAAGCATGAGCCTTCCAGCATCTATTACTTTATTAATTACATCCTGGTTTTTCTCTGAACCTGGCAGTATCTCGGTTTTAACTTTCTTAAGAACAAGTTCCATGGACTCTCTTGTTTTATCTACAGTGGTTAATTCTATTTTAGTTAGTCCAGAATCATCTGCGTCAATGATAAATAGTTGTCCTGCTTTATCCGATAAGATAAATGCATCAGCATTTTTACCATCAATGATGAATAGAGCACGTCCTGATAATGTGTCATTAGAGAAACTGATTGCCGTATCTTCACGAGCACCTACAAATTCAGATAAACCTATACCTATTATTCTTTCGCCGCCTGCAATTTTTGGTAACCAATAGTCTTTTTGTACTTCACTGCCGGCGAGGCTTAATGCAAGAGGAGCCATAACGTAGGTACCAGTAAATGGAACAGGAGCAGTTCCTGATCCTAATGCTCCAGAAACCACGGAAGCAAAAAGCATGTCCAGCTCCAAGCCCCCATATTTTTCCGGTACAAGAAGGCTACTTATGCCTAAATCAATCAAGCCTTGATGAACCTTCTCTGCTGTTTCCTTATTTCCACCAGCAACTGCTTTAATTGTATCTAAAGAGGCATTGTCCTCCAGATATCTCTTAATACTATTTTCTAAGCTTTGTTGCTCTTCTGATAAGCCAAAATACATATTAGGCTTCCTGTACTTTAGGTTCTTTGGGCATACCTAGGCCTCTTTCGCTAATAATATTTTTCTGGATCTGGCTGGTACCTCCACCAATGATCAATCCTAAGAAATACATGTAGTGCATTTGCCATGAACCACTATCCCTAAGAAGAGGACTGTTCTCGTAAAGAGTGCCTAACTCTCCCATGGCGTCTATGGCTAAACCTTCGAGGTCATGTCTGAGTTCAGTTCCTTGAAGTTTGAGTATAAACCGAGCCAAGGTAACGTCCTGTTCTTTATTGATTTGGCTTGAAAGTATTCTTAATGAATTAGATTGCAAAGCAAGTACTCTTCCTTGAATTCTAAGAAGTCGATCCCTAAAAGCAGGTTTATCAATGACCCTCTCTCCATCAATTGTTTCAGATTTCATTAGGTCTATCAGTGCATACATTCTGTTCATCATCACATTTGGGTCAGCTAAAGAACCACGCTCATACGCTAAAGTGGCGTTGGCAACCTTCCAACCCTCACCTCTTTTACCGACAATGTTAGTAGCCGGGATACGCACATCGGTAAAGAAAACTTCATTGAAATCAGCAGTTCCTGTCATTTGCATAATAGGTCTGATTTCAATTCCTGGGCTATCCATGGGTATCAGCAGATAGCTAATACCTTGGTGTTTAGGGGCATCTGGCTCAGTTCTTACTAAGCAGAAACACATTTGCGCAAATTTTGCTGTACTGGTCCAAGTCTTTTGACCATTGATCACCCATTCATCTCCATCCAATTCACCTTTGGTTTGCAGGCTAGCCAAATCACTACCTGAGTTCGGCTCAGAATATCCTTGGCACCAAATAATCTCCCCCCTTAAGGTCGGTTTTACATAAGTTTGTTTCTGTTCCTCTGAACCGAGTTCTAAAAGAGTAGGAACCAACATTTGAATCCCTTGTCCTCCCATTGGTTTAGGAATGGGTGATTTAGCAAATTCCTCCGCGATGATTCTGCTTTTAATGATATCCATATCACCTCCATAACCACCATATTCTTTGGGAGTAGACCTGGCAAAATAGCCGTGATCGATAAGCTTTTGCTGCCAGTCAATTCTTTCACTACTTCGTAAAGAACCTCCAAGATTAACTCCTTCATTTTCTGTTATGAACAATCTTACTTCTTCCCTAAATTCGTCGTATTCGGGTCCATAGTTTAAATCCATTGATCACTCCTCTTCTGCTAGTGGAATAGGGCACTTAGGATAATTCCTGAATCTTTGATAAACAAGATAAAAAAATTTTATATCCTTACAAGAGGTAGGGAATTATCGCCTTTCTATCAGAAGGGTAATCAGGAAATTTTTTCTTATACCATTTGTGGTTAGCTATAGCTCTTGGTAATAAATTCGCTACGGTCCAAAAGAAGAAAACTAAACCTGCAAGGCTCCACGTCATAATTGCCCAACCTAGCCACTCAATCATTTCTCCTAGGTAATTTGGTGAAGACACTTTATTAAATAAAAACCCCTTGGGTACAGTGTAATCTTCATCACTATCTTTACGCAGGGCAATCAGAATGTTATCTGAAGTGATGTTTATGTACATTCCTATAAAGAAAAGTAAGAAACCTACCACAAAGGGCTTACTGGTCAACCAAGAAGTTGGATACTCCCCAAAAACAAACAGCCAGCTTCCTTGAAGGTAAACATTTATCGCATTAAAAACTAACGCTAGCAATATAACTATAAGCGGCATTGGTTTTCCTGAGATCTTTGCTTTTAAGGGCCAAACGAAACTTCGGTTGAGATAGTGGATCATCCAGATCGAAACAAATAATATTTGAACAAAACTCTGGTTGCTATACAAAAAGAAGAAAACGATCATCAAATAGACAGGAGGCGATTCAAACAAAATCCAACCCAGTCTAGATGGAACTTCAACTCCCCATCCCTTTCTTAAGTAGCGACCATAAGGAGCGGTTCTAAAAAAAAGAAAAAAGCCAGCTGCTAGACACAACAAAGACCAAGCTAGTAGCAGATTGTAATAGGTACCCACTAGTTACCCTTAGGTCTGTCTTTTCTCGAGTATTTAGTTCTATCTTTAAAGGTCTTAGCTTTGTTAAATTTACCAGCATGCTTTGCAACTGGATTTCTTCTGGGATGTTTGTCTTCCTTACCCATTTAAGCCAAATAGTACCGCCAATGAAATAGAAATGATCGTTCCTGATAAAATAACATACATTGAGGTTATTAAACGATCTATCCACATACTCTGCAACAATACATTTTGACTAACTGAATCAAAGCTCCTTATAGCCATAGGACGGCCAGAAGGTTTATTTTCTTTATACTTATCATTCATACTGTATAAATATACAGTATATTTAGGATAGAGCAATTTTTTTAACTTTACTTTCCTATACGTCTTAATAATATGAAGTCCAAGAGGATCTCAGGGAGGACTATGAAATTTATAAAAAAAGGCATTCTATTTAGTTTTGTTACTTTATTTGTTTTCGGTTGTTCTAATGATTCACTAAATCTGCAAGATTCTACTTCAAAAGACGAACCAGTTAATCCAACCAAAACCGAGGACTATAACGAAGAAAGGAATCTTTATTTTGGAGATACTCATGTCCATACTAAGTATTCATTTGATGCGTACATCTTTGGAACAACAGCCACTCCTGACGATGCCTATACTTTTGCCAAAGGAGGGTCTATCAAACACCCGCTAGGTTTTGATATGCAATTAAGTGAGCCGTTGGATTTTTATGCGGTGACTGATCATGGTTTTTTCTTAGGCATGTTTGAAAAACTGGCTGATATCTCCCATCCTGCTTCAACTCTACCTGGTGCGGATCCTTATCATGATATCAATGCACCTGGTAATACAGGAATAGACTCTATTTCAAGAAGACGAAATGCGTTTGCTAACTTTTTTTGGTTGAGTACTTTTGGGAATCAATTTAGTCAATGGAGAGCAAAAAGCTTCAAAAATAATATAGCTCTCTCAATGCCAATGTTTGATTATGATGTGCATAAGACAGCTTGGAAAGATATAGCAGAATCGGCAGAAAGAAATTATGAACCAGGTAAATTTACCACCTTTATTGGTTATGAGTTCACTACCAATTCGGGTCTCATTGAGGGAGGAAATTTGCACAGAAATGTTCTTTTTGAAACTTCAAAATACCCCAAGAGACCCTGGACAAGAATTGATTCTATAAATCCTGAAGATCTTTGGTCCTGGATGGATCAGTTAAGAGATCTAGGCTTGGATTCAATTGCTATACCTCATAATTCCAATGGATCCAATGGTAGGATGTTTGAAACTAAAGCTTGGGATGGGTCTTTAGTTGATAAAGAATACGCAGACTTTAGGATGCGCAATGAGCCTATTGTAGAAAATACTCAAGTCAAAGGATCTTCAGATACTCACCCTTTATTATCTCCGGATGATGAGTGGGCAGATTTTGAAATTTTCCCCTACCGAATTGGAAGGGGCAGAACATATAGCGATCCTAATGGAGGTTATGTAAGGCAAGCATATCAACGTGGATTGGGGTTGCAGTGGGAAGACCGAGGTAACCCTTACAAGTTTGGAGTAATAGGATCAAGTGATACTCATACAGCTGCGGGTGCTTTTGTGGAATCAGATTTTTATGCCAAAGTTGGTGTTTTGGATGGCCTACCTGCATTAAGAGGCACTATCCCACTGAGCAAAGATGAATACACACAGTTAAGTACAGGAGAAAACAATTCAAATAGTTTTATTGAAAAAGAACAGGGAAAGTATGTGGATACTTATTATTCTCTTTGGAGCGCTTCTGGTTTAGCCGCAGTTTGGGCCGAAGAAAATACAAGAAAATCAATTTTTTCTTCTTTTAGAAGGAAAGAAACGTATGCAACAAGCGGCAACCGGATAAGACTTCGTTTTTTTGGAGGTTTTGATTTACAAGAACTTGATTTAAGTTCAGAACAATTAGTAAAAGAAGCCTATAAAAGTGCCGTACCGATGGGAAGTGATCTTATGGCTAAAGGCAGCAAATCTCCTTCATTTTTGATTTGGGCGCAAAAAGATCAAAGAGCTACTTCACTTCAACGCTTACAAATTATTAAGGGTTGGACAGATATTGAGGATGGAAGCACCCACGAGAAAATTTATGATGCAGCTTGTTCCGATGGTTTAAAGGTTAATACACAAACTCACAGGTGTCCTGATAATGGTGCAAAAGTTAATCTAGCAGATTGTTCTGTTTCTAATTTAGGGGCTGCAGAATTAAAAACTGTATGGACGGATCCTGAGTTTAATCCTAATGAAGATGCTTTCTATTATGTTAGGGTTTTAGAGAATCCTTCTTGCAGATGGACAGCTTGGGACGCGGTAAACAACCAAAGGAAACCCAGAGCTGATCTAAACTTAATTACACAAGACCGAGCTTGGTCCTCACCCATCTGGTATGTGCCTAGCTCTTCAACAACAGCTGACTGGATCGGTAATTACGATCCAGCGGAGGATTCGACGCAATAAAAGGAGAAAGTTTATGTTCAGAGTCGTATTTATTATTTTTGGTCTTCTAATTCTATCAAGTTGTTCCAATGATCATCTGACCATTGAGGACCACTCAACTCCTGACAAAGATGTTTCCAATGAAAGAACGGAAGATTACAACCAATACCGCAATGTTTATTTTGGAGACACCCACATACACACCACTTTTTCTTTTGATGCTTACCTTTTAGGAAACATGAATACTCCAGACGAAGCATATCGTTACGCAAAAGGTGAAGGGATGAAAAATTCTTTTGGTATAGATATGAAGATACGAGAACCATTAGATTTTTACGCAGTAACAGATCACGGATTTTGGATGGGTGTTGTGGATGAATGGGCAGATACAACTACGGAATTATCAAAGCATCCCTTGGCAAAGCCCTATCACAATATAAATTCTCCAGAAAATTTGAATTTTGATACTGGAATAAAAAGAATAGCTTTATTTAGGCAATACGCTGGTCAATTCGTGCAAACTCGGGGAGGGTACTGGAAACTCTTCAAAGCTTGGTTAGCGAATGATGTTTCTATTGCTTCGGCAGCGTTTGACTACGATGCCCATAGAGAGGCTTGGACAGAAGTGGCTAAGGCAGCACAAAAACACAATGACCCAGGAAACTTTACGACCTTTATAGGCTACGAATGGACTTCTGCCTTTTTGCAACCGGACGGTGGCGCTTATCACAGGAATGTCTTATTTAATTCCAGTAAAGCCCCAAAAAGACCCTTTACTAGGATGGATTCTCAAAATCCTGAGGATTTATGGACTTGGATGGATACGATGAGAGATAAAGGGTTAGACAGTTTAGCGATACTTCATAATTCAAACCAATCCAATGGACAGGCTTTTCGACTAGCTTATTTTGATGGTAGGCCACTCGATCAAGCCTACGCGGAGCAAAGAATGCGAAATGAACCGATGGTTGAGATTACCCAAATTAAAGGCACTTCTGAAACTCATCCCAGATTATCTCCGAACGATGAGTGGGCTGGATTTGAGATACTAAACACGCGAAAGGGTAAAACAAATTTTTATAGCTCTCCTCCCGGAAGCTATGTGAGAGAAGCTTTGATGAATGGGATGGCTTTGGAAAGAGAAGACAGAGGTAATCCATTTAAATTGGGATTCATAGGATCGAGTGACAATCACAATTCTTCAGGTTCATACGAAGAAGATAATTATTTCGGGACTACTCCATTAACAGGAATTCCTGAGGTTAGAGCTTCAATTCCCCTAAATGGTGTGTATGGTGAAATGCGAACAGCGCAGTTTGGAGCCTCGGGCTTAGCTGGTGTTTGGGCGGAAGAGAATACCAGGGCAGCAATCTTTAATGCTCTCAGAAGAAAAGAAACTTTTGGAACTTCTGGGAATCGGATAAAGCTACGTTTTTTTGGTGGCTTTGATTTATCAAGTATTGATTTGGATTCAGAAGATCTAGCTAAGCGGGCTTATGGAAAAGGGGTACCCATGGGTTCTGATTTAATGGGTCAAGGAACAAAAGCTCCTAGCTTTATAGTCTGGGCACAGAGCGATAGCTACGGAGCTCCGCTCCAAAGGATTCAGATTATTAAGGGTTGGTATGACCACGGATACAGAAAGGAAACGAGAGAAAAAATTTATGATGTTGCTTGCTCAGACGGACTAGAAGTTGACCCTACAACCCAACGATGCCCTGACAATGGAGCTAAAGTTAATTTAACCAATTGTGCTATTTCTAACGATAAAGGGGCTTCTGAACTTAAGAGTGTTTGGACTGATCCAGATTTTGAATCAGGTGTTGAAGCTTTTTACTACGTGAGGGTATTGGAAAATCCTACTTGTCGTTGGACTACTTGGGATGCAATTCGAACAGGTAACAAGATAAGACCTGAAGTAGACATAACCATACAAGAACGCGCCTGGTCATCACCAATATGGTATAAAATTAATCAATTATTTTAAGGAGAAGGAAATGACAACAATAAACCAAGAACTTTTTCAATTGGCTATGTCTGAAGAGGCCCGACCACTAATGGACTTAGTTAAGAAACACTGCGAAGAAAACGTAGCTCCTATTCAGCAGGAATTTTATGATTTACATAATCAAAAGGAAGACAGGTGGTCATGGCATCCTCGCCAGCTGGAGCTCTTAGAGGGCGCTAAAGACAAAGCAAGAGAGCTGGGTTTGTGGAATTTCTTTTTACCCGATAACGATGGAACAATAGGTGAGGGACTTACTAACTTAGACTATGCCTATATAGCAGATGATTTAGGTAAGTATCCTTTGGCATCAGAAACCATGAATTGCAGTGCACCTGACACTGGCAACATGGAGGTATTGCAACAAGTTGGTACTCCAGAGCAAAAGAAACAATGGTTGGAACCACTCTTAAACGGGGAAATAAGATCCGCTTACGCCATGACCGAACCCAATTTGGCTTCTTCAGATGCCAAAAATATAAGTACCAGTGCCGTATTGGAGGGTGATGAATGGGTTATAAATGGAGAGAAATTTTTTATATCGGGAGCAGGCGATCCACGATGTAAGATTATGATAACTATGGTTAAAACAAGTCCAGATGCTCATCCTTCCAAACAGCAGTCTCAGATCTTAGTGCCCAAAGATGCTCCTGGTGTTGAAATACTGGAAGGCATGCAAGTGTTTGGACATGATCATGCTCCGCAAGGGCATATGCACATCAGATTAAATAATGTTCGAGTTCCCAAAGACAATATTTTATTGGGGGAAGGAAGAGGCTTTGAAATATCTCAAGTTAGACTTGGACCAGGCAGGATTCATCATTGTATGCGTACCGTTGGAAAAGCAGAAAAGGCCTTAGAATTAATGGTGAAACGTGCCGGTACCAGAGTGGCTTTCGGTAAACCTATTGCCAAATTAGGTAAAAACTTGGAAGTTATTTCTCGTGCCAGGATAGAAATTAATGCCATGAGACTGTCAGTACTACAGGCCGCTAAAGCCATGGATGTTTTAGGAAACAAAGAAGCCAGGGTTTACATTAGTGCAGTTAAAGCTATGGTTCCTGAAAAAGCATGTCTTATTGTTGATCAGGCGATTCAGATTCATGGTGCAGCTGGTATTTCACAGTGGACCCCACTTGCAGACATGTATACCGACATGAGGCACTTAAGGTTTGCTGACGGACCTGATGAAGTTCACCACATGGTTGTGGGAAGAGCGGAACTTCAAAAATACGACCTCTGGTAGGCGAGCAATACTCTTTTTATTTACTGCTTATTCTGTTATAAGTAGTTACAACTTTTTAGGGGATGAAATGAATTATTTGTTTAGGAATTTAGCGGTAATATGTGCAGTCTTTTTATGGAGTTGTACTTCACCAGATGATATTGTTGATTATAGTAATTTAGGCCCAGATTTACCTGAATCAGGTACCACTCCAAGTTACAACGAAGAAAGAAACGTCTATTTTGGCGATTTACACGTTCATACCAAGCATTCTTTTGATGCTTACATATTTGGAACTATTGCCACTCCAGACGATGCCTATTCCTATGCTAAGGGAGGTGTCATTAAACATGCTCTTGGCTATGACATGCAGTTAAAAGAACCTCTGGATTTTTATGCAGTAACGGATCATGGTTTTTTAATGGGAAGTGTTCCTGGATGGGCAGATCCGAATAATACGAGGGAAGGTACTGAACCTTTTCGTAATTTAAATGTTCTTGAGAATCGTACGATTGAATCAATTCCCCAAAGAGGAGCTCTTTTCCAGACTTACGTTAGAAGTATCATTCAAAATAGAAGTAATTGGGGTGTTATTAAATATTTATGGACAGGCGATCAGGCTCATATTTCTAGCATCTATGATGTAGACATTCACAGGTCTGCTTGGAGAGATGTGATCCGAAGTGCTCAGGAACACAACGACCCTGGAAACTTCACAACTTTTATTGCTTATGAATATACCACTTCCAGTACTTTTTCTGGTGAAAATAGAGGAATGCTGAGTCCTGATGGCACGGGTCCTTTTGAAGGAGGAAACCTACATAGAAATGTTATTTTTAAAGGAGACAATGTAACTGTAGAGCCTTTCTCAAGATTAGATTCACTGAACCCTGAAGATTTATGGACATGGATGGATGATTTGAGATCTAGGGGCGTTGATACTCTCGCTATTCCTCATAATTCGAATGGATCGAATGGTCAGATGTTTGAGCTAGAAAGTTGGGATGGTTATCCTGTTGGAAAAGAATATGCTGAATTTAGAATGAGAAATGAACCTTTAGTTGAAGTGACTCAAGTTAAAGGTACTTCTGATACTCACCCTCTACTTTCCCCTAACGACGAATGGGCAGATTTTGAAATTATGGATCAGAGAGTAGGCGGGGTAGGTTGGAGTAGGCCTTTCGGAAGTTACACTAGACAAGCTTATCTTGATGGACTAGGCCTTCAAGAAGAAGGCAGGGGAAATCCCTATAAATTTGGCTTGGTTGGTGCCAGCGATACTCATACTGGAGCCATGTCAGATGATGAATCAAACTTCACTTCCAAGATAGGTATTCTAGATGGATTGCCAGCTAATAGAGGATCTATTCCATTAAGTGATGAGCAAGTACAAACTGCTATGGCAAATGATACTGCTCCTGGAACTAGGTTAATTGGACTCAAGAAAATAGGTGAAGACTATTACAGTGATTCAGTCTTTACTCAATGGAGTGCATCTGGAATGGCTGTAGTTTGGGCTGAAGAAAATACAAGAGACTCTATTTTTAATGCATTCAGAAGAAAAGAGACTTACGCCACCTCAGGTACAAGAATTAAATTAAGATTTTTTGCCGGAGAAAACTTAGATGTTTCTTCTCTTTCAGACGATGATTTGATTAAACAAGCTTATCTTAAAGGTGTTCCGATGGGTGGTGATCTTTCTGTTTTAGAAGCGTCTCCTAGCTTCTTGGTCTGGGCAACTAGAGATACAAAAGGAGCTCCACTTCAAAGAATCCAAATCATCAAAGGTTGGGTTGAAACTATTTCAGGAAAACCCCATGAAGAAGTTTATGATGTTGTTTGTTCGGATGGCCTTAATGTTAATCCTAAAACTAACAGATGCCCTGATAATGGAGCTAGAGTTAACATCTCTGATTGTTCTATAAGTTCTAATGTAGGAGCCTCTGAATTAAAAGCATTCTGGAAAGACCCTGACTTTGACCCTACTTTAAAGGCTTTTTATTACGTAAGGGTTTTAGAAAATCCTACTTGTCGATGGTCAACTTGGGATGCTGTAAAGAATGGTTTTGAACCAAGACCGGATTTGCATAAAACCATCCAAGAAAGAGCTTGGTCGTCGCCAATCTGGTACACACCCGAAGCTTAAATAGATTAAATCCTTTATGACCAAGAAGTTACTTTCCTTCTTATGCATAGGTCTGGCTATTTTACTGTTAGATATCTGGTTTGATTCTTCGAATCAAGATAAAAACATAGTTCTCTACGATGATGAAATATTGAGCTTAATAGAGATTTGGACAGCTCAAGTGGGACGACCCCCAAATGAGGAGGACTTAAAGGGAATTATTAATCAACTGGTAGAAGAAGAAATTCTTTATCGAGAAGCATTAAAACTGGGGTTGGATAAAGACGACATTATTATTAAGAGAAGATTGGCTCAGAAGATAGGATTTTTAAAACAAGAGGAACAAAGTGTTCCTCCTACAGAGTTACAGCTCAAACAGTATTTTGAATCTATGGAAGCTGAATACTTTATGGATACAAGATTCAGTTTTACTCATCTGTATTTTTCAAAAGAAAAGAAGGGAGCAGAAAGAGCTCTCAATTCGTTAAAGCAGTTAAGAAATCTCGATACTATCCCGGATAGCGACCCCTTTTTAGTGGGAAAGAATTTTCTAAACAAGACAGCTAAGCAGATAGCTAGAGATTTTGGAGAAGGATTTTCTAATAACCTTATAGAAGCTGAAACAGGGCGGTGGATTGGACCATTTAAATCTATCTACGGCAGTCATCTGGTCAAGATTTCTAAAGTGGTAAAGGCTAGAAAACCCAATTACGACGAAGTTAAGAAAGCTGTTCTATTGGACTATTTATTAGAAAAGAAACAAACAGAAATGAGAAGTTATATAGAGGAATTAAAGAATCAGTACGACGTACAAATAAATCCTAAATTTAATTATCCCTAATGATCTTTAAATTCAAACCCCTCCTGTTATTAAGTTTAATCCTTGTTAGTAATCTAGGAGCACATGAACTTAATCCAGCTAGATTGATTCTAGAGGAACAGGAAAACAGAACTTTTGATGTGATTTGGAAGTTTCCTTCAAACGTCCTAACAAAACCTGGAAGTATCCTGTTTCCATCAGGTTGTACAGAAACGTTAACTTCTTTGCCTAAAAAACAAGGTAAATATCAAATAACTGAATCGACTCTTGTTTGTGACTCTGACTTACGTAACCAAACATTAACTGTTAAAGGATTGAGCAGAATGACAGATGCACTGATAAGCATCAGATTTACGGACGGTGGTCAATTTGAAGGATTAGTTTCGGTAGCCGATTCAAAGGTACTTATTCCTGGAGAATCTAATTTATACCCAACTAATTATTTTTGGTTAGGTGTCGAACATCTATTAAGTGGCATTGATCATTTAATATTTGTGCTCGGTTTAATATTTATAGTCGTTGGTTTTAAGACATTGGTAAAGACCATAACAGCTTTTACAGTAGCTCATAGTATTACTCTAGGTTTGTCCGTAACTGGAATTTTTCAATTACCTCAATCTACTGCAGAAGCTTTAATTGCTTTAACTCTCATTTATCTAGCAATAGAAGTAGGAGAGAAAGAAAGATATTATCGAACCCCATGGCTACTGGCATTTGGTTTTGGTTTATTGCACGGATTTGGCTTTGCAGGTGCTTTATCAGAGGTAGGTTTTTCTGAATCAACTTTACTATATTCCTTACTCTTTTTTAATTTAGGCATAGAAGCTGGACAGTTACTGGTTATACCTGTGTTTATTTTAATTGTTTGGATGCTCAACAAAATTAATATATCTAAGCTTACCCATCAATTTTCGTCTTACATGATTGGTGGAATCGCTTGTTTTTGGTTAATTGAAAGAGTTAATAAGATATTGGTTTTTTAGGTTGATCATCAGCATTCACTGTATTAACATCAAATATATTAAAGCGCATATTGAAAGCGCCTTTGAGTTTAATAATAATTTCGGGGAGAAGTTATGTATGATCTAACTAAGACTATTCGTGGTCTAATTTTGTTTTCTCTAGTACTAATCAATTTTAATATCTTTGCTGAAGAAGAAGTCGAAGAAGTGGTTGTTACTGGTTCTTTGATTAAAGTCTCAGCGCAAAACCAAGCTGTGCCGGTTGATGTGATCAGCAGAGATGAGTTAGAAGCACAAGGAAGTCCTAATATGATAGACGTAATCCTTAACCTGCCTTCTATGTCAGGTACTCTAAACCAACAAGATCAGTTTCAAGGAAGTGGTGTTGCAACTGGACTGAAGAATATCAATATCCGTGGTATGGGAGGAGACAGAGGTCTTGTTCTTATCAACGGTAAGAGAGTTGCGGCTGCAGCTGTTAGATCAGCAAAATCAGCTGTTTATCCTGTTGATGTAGGTAACTTTCCTATGATTGCAATGCAAAGAATAGAATTACTGAAAAATGGTGGTGCAGTAACTTATGGATCTGACGCTATAACAGGTGTCCTTAACTTCATAACAAGAAAGGGATTTGAAGGCTTTGAGTTTAAAACAAACTTTTCTGATAATGATGGAAGTGATGGCGATAACAATGTTTCTATGGTTTGGGGTACTGGCAATAGTGGTGCTAATTTAATGATTGCACTAGAGTACGAGAAAAGAGACAGGCTTCCTATTTGGGAAAGGAGTTTTGTTGACTACAGTTCACCTAGTGGATGGCCTCTAGGTATATCTTCTTTTGGTAATCCAGGAGGATTTGGACCTGCTGCAGGTTGGCCAGGTACCTTATATGGTGGTTTAGATACAGATCCGAAATGTGGATATTCGTCAGAGTTCACAAGTTCCTTTGCTCTTAGCTTGGGAAGATGCGGATATAACTACACACCTTTCTTTAACTTAATTGATGAGCAGGAAAGACACAAGGTCTATGTTCAAGTAGAGTTTGAGGTAACTGATTCCACTTCAGTTTACGTGGATGTGCTTTATGCAGACTTAGAAGGTTGGTATAACACCTCTCCTAGTTTTCCACACACAAACCCAGGGTCTTCTAATTACTGTGCTGGAGATCCATTAACATGTACTTCTGCAGTACCATACTTTATGTATGTTCCGCTTAATAACCCTGGAGCAGTAGATTTCTTATCTACACTAAGTGCAGAAAGGCAAGCTCTATACCAATCAGCAGGTGGATTGCATTTTTGGGGTAGAACTTTAGCAGTTGAAGGCCCTTCACAAAGTGGTAAGCGTTTTCATGAAACCATGAGGTTGAATGCAGGAATTCTACATTCTTTTAACAATGGAATGGATTTAGATGTATCTGTTACTTATACAAATCATTCAGTGGATGGTTTTACATATGATCCACTTCATTTGAGAGTTCAAGATGCTCTGGCAGGACTTTCAGGCCACAATTGTCCAAGAGTTGGGTCTAACCCTTGGGATGCAGCAAATGATGCACTTCGTGGAGACACTGCTTCAGGTTGTTATTGGTACAATCCTTTTGGATCTGCTATAGGAGCTACTGGAGGAAGTGCTCTTGCTAATCACCCTTCTGTAAGGCAATACTTCAATGGAGTTGCTTCTAGTGTCACTCAAGTAGAGAACGTAGTAACTGAAGCTACATTGACTGGAGAATCAGACATCGAAATGGGTGGAGGAAATCTTGCTTGGGCTGCTGGTTATCAGTATAGATGGTGGGATAGTCAATACAATCCTACTGGAGACAACAGAGTGGATGGACCACAAAATTCACCTTTTGTATTCTTGGGAGTATCCCAGGAGAGTTATATAGAAACTAGAGTTTGGTCACTGTTTGGTGAAGTAGCCTTACCTATCTCAGAAAATACCACTATGACTATTGGTGCTCGTCATGAAGATTATGGTTTAGACTCTGTAACCAAGCCTAAATTTGCCATAATCTCAGACGTGTCAGATAAGGTAACGGTAAGAGCATCTTATGAACAGGTATTTAGAGTTCCTAGCATACCAACTCAAGCTTCATACTCTCTAGAGCTTTATGCGCCAGCGGGTGAATATATTCAGATTGAAACTCCTGTTCCTTCTTCTTTAACCCCTGAAGAATCAACTAACATAGGATTTGGAGTTATTGTTAGACCTAATGATCAGCTTACTGTTAATGTAGATTATTACTCTCTCGCTTTAGAGGGTCCTTTTAACAGAGAAGCTTCTACTTGTGCTTGTTCAGATAAAATAACTGCTACAGGTGCACTTTATGATCCTGCAGTAAATGTTCCACAAGATATCACAATGATAATCGCTGAATTAATCAACGGTGATGATGTAGATACCGCAGGAGTAGATTTAGAGGTTAAATACAACTTTGAAAATGACTTAGGTAACTGGTCAGTTGGTGGAAACCTGAATCATATCTTAGAGTATGATGTTTCTGGAACAGCTGATGGCAACGCATATGATGCTGCTGGTAAATACAATCTACGTTCTACAGTGCTTCCAATTGAATTACGTATGATGCCAGACCTTAAGCTTAATGTTTATGCATCTTTATTAATGAATAATGGTATTTATGCAAGACTTTATGCTAGGTACATTGATGGAGTAGATATACCTTCTACTTTTGATTCATTGGGAACTATGCAAGGTGCTGGTTACTTTATGGATCAACAAATCGATGATCATCTAACCTATGACTTTCATATAGGTTTCAGCGCTTTTGGAGATAAAGTGGAAACAACTTTATCAGTGATTAATTTAACTGATGAAGAACCTCCATTAGTTCCTCATGAGCTTGGGTATGATGCTAATACTCATAACCCAGTTGGTAGGATTATCAAAGTAGGTATTGATTATAAGCTGTAATAAAAAGTAGACTTAACATCTAAAGAGAAGGCCTCAGTTAGAGGCCTTCTTTTTTTGTAGGCAGATATTTATGAATAATATTAGCGATAGAGATCCTAGCTATGCCTGGGTAATGGTTGCTTGCGTTTTTATCTTAAGCGCTCTCTCTTTTGGTACTTTGGCTTCCTTATCTGTGTTCCTGAAGCCTCTTTCTCTAGAGTTTGGTTGGTCTCGAGGACAAGCCTCGTTCGGTTACACTGTCATTTCTTTTGCCTCTGCTTTATTTGGGGTTTTTTGGGGCTATATCGCTGATAAATATGGCACTCGTTGGTTTGGGATCGTTGCAGCCTTAGCGATGTCTTTGTCCTTATTTTTATTGAGTAAACAAACCAGCATTTACCATTTTTATGGATTTTATTTTCTGTTTGGCGCTTTTGGAAATGCAATGGTCACAGCTCCCTTATTTGCCAATGTTGGTTTTTGGTTTCGTAAAAACCCTGGATTAGCTTTGGGAATCACAGCTGCTGGTGGGGCAGTGGGGCAGGGCTTAATCCCTTATTATTCTGGAGTAATCATCGAAACTGATGGTTGGCAAGCTGCTTATTATTTTATGGCAATTATTTATCTAGCCATAGCCATTCCAGCTGCATTGTTTATCAGGGAGTCGCCTTGGCGGGAGCAAGCTCGAACTTCTTTAGTGGAAGAACCTAGAGATTTTCCTTTGTCTGAAAAAGAAGCTATAACTTGGCTTTGTTCGGCCGTTATATTCTGTTGTATCTGCATGTCAGTTCCAATTGTCCATTTGGTTCCGTTATTAACAGACACTGAATTTTCGATGGAGTTTGCAACCAGTGTCTTAATGGTTCTGATGTTTTGTGGAGCTTTTGGAAGAATCTTAGGAGGAAAGTTAGGGGATATGATTGGAGCCTTACCTGCTTACATACTCATGTCTTTAGGTCAGGCCATCTCTGTAATATGGTTTCCTTATATAACTGACCCTATGGGACTATATCTTTTGGCTGCCTTTTTTGGGTTTACTTACTCAGGTGTTATGTCCAGCATTTTAGTTTGCACAAGAATGATGGTGTCGGCGAAGTTTGCGGGAAGAGCCAATAGCATAGGATCTTTTTTTGGCTGGTTAGGTATGGGAATGGGGGGCTTTTTTGGCGGATATTTTTTTGATTTATATGGTGATTATTTCTGGTCCTTTGCTTTTGCTTCCATTATGGGAGGTATTAATTTACTGGTCTTATTAAGATTTCTGGCCAGAATAAATAGTAGAAAGGTTGTTACTGAGTAGAGAAGTAGTTTAAGCAGAAAAATAACTTTCAAGATTCTTCTTATCATCTTTATATCTTCTACCTGCTAAATAATAGCAAGGAATTGAAGCGGCACTTATAAAGGTAAAGATTATTAGAGTCCAAGTATAAGGCTCATCAAAATTATTAGCTTTCATATAATCTACACAGAAACCTCCGCCCAAAGATCCTGCTGTCAGGCCGATAAGATTTAAGGTTAGTATATAAAATGCAACAACGGTTGCTCTTATGTTATTAGGTACTAGTTCTTGAACTACTGAGAAGGTAGGTCCAAAAAAGCACCCTAACTGGAAAAATCCAAGAACTACCCCAGTCCAAAATATGACAGTATTGGGATCAACAAATCGGTAGTAGATGAAAATTGGAAAAGTAATCAAAGATAACCAAAAAAGAAACATAGGCCTTCCTTGATTAGTTTTTTCTTGCCACCAGTCACTTACCACACCGCCAAACAAATTACCTGACATCCCAGCTACGACTCCTATCCAGCCTGTAATTTGAGCTATCTCAGAACGTTCAAACCCTCTTTCTTGGACAAACCATAGTTGCTCAAAAACTGCAGCCCCAAGGACTATGTGGTAAAGAACGCCGGCGAGGATAGTGAATCTAAGGGCTGAGGAAGCTTTAAGTGCTCGGAATAGAGTAAATACTATTTTTAGTGTTGATGCATAAGAAAGTGAAGGTTTTTCTTCTATAGTCTGAGCATCTTTTCTGGGTCTTTCTTTAAAAAATAGGGTACTTAAACCAAGCAATAGACCAATCCCTCCTAGAAGATAAAAACAGTTCCTCCACCCTAATGATTCACCTAAGTATCCTGCAATTAAAAGGCTTACCCCAACACCGATAGGAACACCCATATAATAGAAACCAGCTGCGAAGCCCATTCTTTTCTCTGGAAAGGTATCAGAAAGCAGTGACATAGAAGTTGGTGTTAAAATCGATTCTCCTACACCTATAAACATTCTAGGAAGTGCCATGGTTACAAAGCCTTTAGCGGCACCAGTTAGGCCAGTAAAAATACTCCATAAAACTACCCCAAATGCAATTAGCCTAGGCCTATTGACCATATCAGCTAACACTCCCATGAATATTCCCATGACTGAATAAAAGAATATAAAAGCTAGGCTCGTTAGAAATCCAAATTGAATATCTGTTAGACCCAAATCCGGAACTATAAAATTAGCAAAGCTAGCTATTAACTGCCTATCAACAAAGTTAAGCATATTTAAAAGGGTTAAGAAAAATAGTAAAGGGTAGGCTTTTTTCAAGTTTTGTTTTTAAATTTTATTGTTTAAAGGCAGTCGTAAGTGGCATTGATAAGTTCAATTGATCGACCATCAGCATTGAAGTTATCTAACATCCTATTCATAACGTAAGCTACACCAATATTATTTTCAGGATCGGCAAAGGCACAGGAGCCACCATAGCCTGAATGACCAAATGCCCTTTCAACAGGCCCATAAATTACTTTGTGTTTATTAAGAATAAAACCCACTCCCCACCTAACAGAGACTGCTAAAACCAAATCTCTTCCTTCAATCTGCATTGTAGTCATTTTTTCAACCGTATCATCGGCAAGAAGTTTTAAGTTATCATTTTTTGGAACTATTAAACTATAGAGCTTTGCTAATCCAGTTGCGTTGCCTTGGCCATTTGCAGCAGGTATTTCTGCTTGTCTCCACTCTCTCGTATTCTGAATATTTAAAGTACCTGCAGAATTTCGCAAAGCTTTTTGAGCATCTGTTAGTTTAACTTGTTCCGTTTCAGAATTATCATTAGGAGTTATTTCGAAAGGGACTAACTCGGCAACTCTATGATCTTCAGATTCAGGTAATCCAATGTAGAAACTAATATCATTTCCATCGCCTATTTCTTCTCTAAAGAAAGTTCCTATTTTTTTACCTGTTACTCTTAGAATTAATTCAGCTACCAGCCAACCAAAAGTCATCGAATGATAACCAGAGGCAGAGCCTGGCTCCCAGATAGGGGTCATGCCAGCTAACTTTTCCGCCATAATACTTTGATCGTAATAATCTTCAACGTTTCTTGTTTCAGGAGAACAAATGCCAGCCTGATGAGACAAAAGCATAGCCACGGTTATGTCTTCTTTTCCATGGGTAGCAAATTCAGGCCAATAGGTACCAACTTTTTCTTCATAATTAATCAGACCTTTTTCCATGGCTAAGGCAGCACATAAAGCGGCTACTCCTTTGGTGGTGGAATAGACCGTTACTATAGTTTCCTTTTCCCAAGGTTTAGTTCTGTCTTGATCCTGATAGCCTCCCCATAAATCCACTATGGGTCTTCCATCTTGATAAACTGCAAAGCAGGAACCTATTTCTCGATCTTCTTTGTATAACTTTTGAAAAGTTTCCTTGACCTTGTTAAATTTTGGATCGCATTCTCCGTGAACTTCCATTTATTTCTCCTATTTATTTAAGCGATTAATTATCTCTTCTTCTATTAACCAAATTCTGTCTTGGCCCCAAGTAGTAAAGGTGTCTCCTCCACCTACTAGCCTGAAAGAGGGCACCCCCCAAGAATAACCTTCGTACATAATTAATCTATTTTCTTCTAGGACTTCTTTCCAGTTACCTGTGTCTAGGTGTTTCTTAGCTTCTGCCCATTTCAAGCCCAGATCTTCTATCAAAGCCTTTAAATAGGTATTGTTTCCTATGTCTTCAGCTTTTCTAAAAGAAGAAATCATTAGCTTACAAATATATTCAAATCCTTGCCCCTGTTCATCTACCCATGGAAAAAGTGAATAAGCTCTTTCAGCTGGTTTACCTAATGGGCTCATTACTTTTCCAAATGGAACGCCATATTTTCTGGCCTCTCTAGCACTATCCTTGAATATATATTTTCCTTTGTAACTAGGAATAGTCATATTTCTCATAAGCATAGGTAAAACAGGTTTAGTAACAATTTCAATCGGATATTTTTCTTTAAGTCCTTTTATTCTCTCTAGAGATATTGAGGTATAGGGGCTATTTAAAGACGGGTAAAACTCCAATTTAAGATTGGATTGGGTTGGAATATCAACTGCGTTGGTTTTTTTTCTTTCAGAAATGTAGGTCGTCTCTATACTTTTTTTCAAACCTAAATCTTTCAGTCTATCCTCTAGGTGATCAAGACGATCCACGCCCCAATAAAGTTCCCCCTCGTAACTGAAGGTAGATCCCATATAAGCTTCTACTTCAGTCCTTTTTTCTTCATTTTTGGAAATGACAGAGAGAGCTGACTCTTCTGAAAGAGTTTTTTCATTTATTAAAGCCTTTAGAGCTGCCTCATTATCAGACCAAACTAGGGTACTAATATCAGCTATACAAGATATAAATTCATCCTTTTTAAGATCGCACAGTATCCTTTGTGCCAATGAAATTATTTTGTCATTGGGCAACTGATTAATTGGAAATTCTAATCCATAAAAAGGAGCTATCCTAATTGCATCAGTTAGACAATATTTTCTGTACATACTGGGTTCATGAACAGTTTTACTAGGAGGTTCACCTACCACTAGAGGCACAAGATCTGCAGCATACTCTGCCTTAAAGTTACGAATTAGTTGAGCTGTTATATGTGAATACGGGTCTGATAATTCATGAAAATAAAATACTTCATGAGGCCTACCTTCTTTTTGCCTAACTTCTTCTTTTTCTACTCTTTTTCTAAAAAGAACGTCTGGGTCAGACCAATTTAGGAAAACTCTAGGCATAACGTTTCTAGCTATGACATTCCTAATACTTGAGAATATTGACATAACTAATTGAATTTAATAGATATTTTATGTTAATAAATCTAGACAATTAGCTTCTGAAAGGATACTTGTTAACGCTTCATTACCTTTAAAAGTATCGTATTTTTTCTTTAAAACTGCTAAAGACTTCACATGATATTTTTGAGGGCCTCCAATGGAATGTTTGAATTCTTTACCTTGTAAAGTTACGGAAATTTCTTCTTGTTCTGCTTGCATTGATTTTGTTATCGCCGAAGTCCAAGGGAGAAATACTTCTCCTATCTCTTCTTTAAGTATTGGCTTTAAAGTAGAAGAGAGAGATTCCCAAGATTCGTAGTCACCTTCATCTTTTGGATTTAGCATCCTAACTATCCATGGAAGTAAATCTGAATAATCCTTTTCAATAAATTTTCTTGGCGTCGGATCTGTCCACGCGTTATAAATCTGACCCCATAATCCGAAATCAGCATAAGAAGGTCTATATCCGAATATGTATTTTCTTTTTTTCAAATGCTCATTAAGTTTAGAAAGTAAATTGTGAAAAGAGTCGGTAATTTGATTTTCTGTATTTTCATTAGAGCCTATTACCCATAATCTATTACTCATCCTTCCCTTAATAGTTTTGGCTATTTTGTTTTTCATCAAAGTATTAACTATAGGGAAAAATTTAATGTAAATGGGAAGATTGGTTTCAGCTATTCTTCTGCTGGCAGAATTCTGATCTACTTCCGCCTTCCATCGGTAGTGGAACATATGTTTGTTCCCCCATTCATCAGAATATTCCTCTAGGAGAATGGAAATAAATTTTAGAACTTCATTATCTGGGTTGGCTTTAGGTTCAGGAAAAAGTTCTTCCATCCTATCCATAATGGGAGTTGAATCTTGTATGCCTTCTTTTTCTGGCGTAACCACTAAAGGTACGATTGGTAGTTTTGCATATTTTTGAAATTCATCTGCAGTTGAAGGACTCCTTACTACCCATACGTGAGGTATATTCTTATACCTGAAATAAGATCTAGTTTTAACTGAATAAGGAGACAATTCAGCACCAAAGATTTTGTATTTTTCAGACATCAACTTTTCTTCAAAATTTAATTGAACATAATAACCAGTTTGATTCATTAAACAAATAAGACATAATTCTGGCTTGGAGGTGCTAATTGGCAAAATCTGAAGTTTTAACAAATGTAGTTGATTTTGGTGACAACCCTTATCTCGTAGGGCCTCATGAGCCTATAAGACAAGAATTAGACAGACCAGACCTTCAATACATTGGAGAGATTCCTGAAGACTTTTCAGGAATTTATATTAGAAATGGACCCAACCAAAGATTTGCTCCTTACGGGCTGCATCATTGGTTTGATGGAGATGGAATGGTACATTCAGCCCAATTCAAAGATGGTGGGGTTTGTTACAGAAATAAATGGATTAAAACTAAAGCATTAGAAATTGAACTTGATGAAGGAAAATCAGTTTGGCCTGGTCTAATGGATTCTCCAGACCGAAAACTAAAGACCAGCTGGGGGTCTGACCTTTGGTTAAAAGATAATTCAAATACCGATATTTCTATTCATGCAGGCAAAGCAGTTTCTACTTTTTATCAGTGTGGAGATGCGTACACCTTGGATCCTGTAACTTTAGAAACTCTCGGAAAGCTCGATTTAAAATCTTCAGGAGCAAGGCAAATGTCTGCTCATTGCCTGACAGATGAAGATAACGGAGACTTACTCTTTTTTGATTATGCGGTGAAACCACCTTATATGAGTTATGGAGTATTTAATAAGGAAGCTGAATTAGTTCATTACACTCCAATAGATTTACCTGGAGCAAGGTTGCCGCATTCTATGGCATTTACTAAAAATTATTCAATACTAATGGATTTACCTATGTTCTGGGATCCAAAACTTCTGGAAAAAGATATACACAAAGTGTCTTTTTATCCTGAGATGCAAAGTAGGTTTGGGATTATTGAAAGAATGGCTTCAGGAAATACCATACGATGGTTTAAAGCTGATCCTTGTTATATTTACCACGTCATTAATTCTTGGGAAGAAGAACAAGAGATTGTTCTGGATGTTTGTAGAATGTCTTCTCCTGTTCCCAGCAAAAATATTCGCCAGAAATTATCCGGGCCTTATGGAGCGATGTTGGCGTGGTTAAAGTTAGATGCTTGTTATCACCGTTATAGGTTTAATTTAGAAACAGGAGAAACAAAAGAAGAAAGGCTAAATGATCTTTTAAGTGAGTTTCCTGTAATCAATAATAGATTCGGAGGTCTAAGTTCTCGTTACAGTTATCACGTAACGCTGGCTGATACAGGCGTGATTCTATTTGATGGTCTTGTTAAGATGGATAGTGTTACAGGGAAGAGTCAGAATTATAAATTTCCCAAAGGAGAATATGGGAGTGAATTACAATTTGCTCCACGAAATAACTGCCATTCAGAAGACGACGGATATCTAATCACCTTTGTTACAAATATGGAAAGTGGTAAAGGGGAAATTCAAGTTTTTCCTGCTGAGGATCCCTCAAAAGGACCCTTGTCTAGAATTATTGTACCCCAGCAAATACCTCCCGGATTTCACAGTAGCTATGTTTTGCCAGAAAATTTATAAGAGCTGATGGAAAAGAAATTTATTCAATATTTATTGGTTAGTTTAATTATACTTTTTTTCAATGGGATATCTTCAAGTGAAAATCAGATTCCAACTGAGGTATTTGGAAGCCCGCCACTAGTAAGCTCGGTAAAAATTTCTCCAAGTGGAAAGAAATTAGCCATGTATGTTACTCTTAAAAATGGCGATTCTGCCATCCTTGTTAGAGAACTTACTAAAAAGGAACCCTTAAGACCGGTAGTAACTTCAGACAATAAATCCCTTAAGCTTCTTGGATTCAATTGGTTTAACGATGAGACTATTTTGGCTAGCGCCTGGTTAGCTGAAGACTATTATCAAACTAAATTAGACAACGTGAGACTTTTGAGAGTTAAAGTCGATGGCAGTGGCTTTAAGCCTCTTTTTAAAAAGAGGCATTTTAAAGATATGCCTTTTATTCCACCTCAACAATCTATTATTGATTATTTATCAGATGATGATGAACATGTTCTAGTGCGAGTTAGAACTTCTAGTTACAGGTATCCAGATGTTGTTAAGCTTAATGTAGACAAAAACTCAATTGACATATTGCAAAAAGCAAAAACCCAAGTAGTTAGCTGGATGACTGATCAAGAAGGCAGGGTGAGAATAGGGAGAAAGTACGATAGAGATGCAGAAATATCTGGGTCCATAATTTTTAAAGATTTGAAGACAAAAAAGTGGAGGACTATCTGGAAATTTGCTCAGTTCAGTGAAGACGAGGTTTCAGTATTAGGATTTGGAGAGGATCCAAATAAAATTTGGTACGAAGCTTACAATCATGGAAGGATAGCCGTCTTTTTCACTGACTTAAGTAAACAAAACCTTGAACCTGCATTAGTTTATTCTCATCCTACAAGAGATGTAGATACCTACCTTCGGTATAAGAAAGGCTCGGATGAGCCTATAGGAATTGGTTTTAGAGATGAAAACTACCATTTAATAACTTGGGATAAAGAACAAGCCCAATTCGAAAAAAGCATATACCAACAATTTCCTGATAAAGAAGTCCATTTTGGAACAACCAGTGATGATGGGAATCGATACATTCTTTTTGTTGAGAATAGTAGCACTCCAGGTTCGTTTTACTTAGGTGATAAAAAAAGAGGAACCCTAGAATTAATTGCTCAGTCTTACCCAGAATTAGTTAATGCTGAACTTCCACCAAAAGAAGTAGTTAATTATAAAGCTAGGGATGGCTTAGATATTGAAGCCTTTTTAACTTTACCAAAAGATAAGAACAGCAACTTACCTGCTATTATCTTTCCTCACGGTGGACCTATAGCAGCTGACGAAGCAGAAGGTTTTGACTATTGGACATCTTTTTTTGCAAATAGGGGTTACGCAGTCCTTCAAATGAATTTTCGAGGATCAACTGGGTATGGTTATGATTTTATGAAGGCAGGATTAGGTCAGTGGGGCAAGCAAATGCAGTTTGATGTAGAAGATGCAACTAAGTGGATCATAAATGAAGGAATAGCGGATCCTAAAAGGATATGCATAGTTGGCGGAAGTTATGGTGGGTATGCTGCTTTAATGGGAGTCGCCACTTCAGACCTTTACCAATGTGCCGTCAGTTTTGCGGGCGTTACTGATGTACTAGAATTATATGACTCCAGCAGAAGGTATGGTGGTGAAGAAACTCTAAAAAAAATGTTTGGAAGTAAAAGTAGATCAGAACTGAGAGAAGTTTCACCAGTAAATTTAGCAAATCAGATTAAAGCCCCGGTTCTGTTAGTCCAAGGAGAAGATGATTCTCGTGTGCTCCTTAAACATGGAGAAAAAATGAGAGATGCTTTGCAAGAAGCTGGGGTGGACTACATATACATTCAGCAAGAAAATAGCGATCACTTCTTAACTTTGAAATGGAATAGATTAGAGTTTTTTCAAGAGACTGAAAAATTTCTTGCTAAGCACTTAGGTAATTAACTTAAGTTATTCATTCCCTGCCTAAGCCACCCTTTTAAAGGACTCTCAATTTGATCTATTGATTTATATCTCTTCATCTCATCACTTAGACTTTCCACTGCCTGATGTAAGTCAGTTAACAAAGATAGATTATTTTTAATCGAAGAAAGTGGATTAACATGGACTCTAATGGTAAAGGCAATGGAAAGAGTTGAAGGAAGTCTTCTTATCGTCTGCCTTTCAACTCTTATGAAGAGGCTACTCCCAGCATTTTCCTTTGTTATGGATTTACTCCTTTCAATGTGTGATTTACTTTTAGCAGGTTGAAAAAGAGCGGAATCTTCATAGATAGACCAATTAAACCTTTGAAATATTCTTTCTTTAGGTAGGTTACTAAAGAAGTTATTTACCTTAGAACCTATCTTTTCCGCATAGGATGGAACAAATTCATGGACTTTGATCAGAGGTTTATTAAATTTTTCCTTTAGGGACCAATTAGAAGGAGCACATAAAGACGCTGCTCCTAAATAGTATTCATCATCTTTAGGTAGCATTAAGACCAAATCTTCTTGAATCATTAAAGAAGCATTCTTTAAAGGGGAGGGTTCATTGTTGTAGTTAGGTTTATGATCTGGATGGTATTGTTCTAAGTGACTTTTTAAGATAATCAATAATTCAGACTGAGATTCAGTGGATTCTGGAGCTTCTTGGTAGACCTCATCATGATGTGATTCATAAAGTCCCTTTTTTTGAACTATTTCAGATTCAAACAGATCATCTATCTCTAACCAATTAGAAACAGCGATCGGTTCCAAGCCCACTTTAACACCCCCCTCTCCATGCTTATAAGGAGTGTGAACCGGTAATCTCAAAACTTATCCAGTCCTCTTTTTTTAAGAAGAGGTTCAATCTTGGGTTCCGCTCCTCTGTATCTTACATATTGAGTCATCAGGTCATCAGTATTGCCTGCAGAGTAAACATATTTTTTAAGTTTGTCGGCAGTCTCTTTATCAAAGATACCTTTTTCTTTGAAAGGCTCAAAGGCATCAGCTTCAAGCACTTCAGTCCACAGATAACTGTAATAGCCCATGGAATAGCCACCCGCGAAAATATGTGCAAAGTAAGTACTTCTGTAGCGACTGGCTATTTCGGGAATGAGACCTAAGTCATCAAGAGTCTGCCTCTCAAATACATTAGCATCTTCTACCTTGTCTTCAAGAGTATGCCAGGCCATATCCAAGTAAGAAGCTGCTAGGTATTCTGTTGTAGCAAAACCCTGATTAAATTTTGAAGCTTTAGATATTTTATCTAAGAGTTCTAAGGGTATTGGTTCGTCTGTTTGAAAATGCTTTGCATAATTAGCGATTACTTCCGGTTCTCTAGCCCAGTTCTCCATCATTTGAGATGGAAACTCGACATAATCTCTGGTCACATTAGTTCCTGAAAGACTAGGATACGTTGCATCAGAGAGTAATCCATGTAGAGCGTGACCAAATTCGTGGAAGAGGGTAGTAACTTGTCCAAAAGATAATAATACAACTCCATCTTCATTTGGTGGTGGAAAGTTACAAGTATTCATGACAAGAGGAATTTGAATACCGTCAAATTTACTTTGACTCCTAAATGTATTCATCCAAGCGCCACCTCCTTTATTAGATCTAATGGTGTAGTCTGTATAGAAAATACCAATGACTTCTCCTTCGAGATTTTTGACTTCGAAAGTCCTTATGTTGTCTCTATATTTGGGAAGGTCGAACCTTTCATGAAAAGTTATATCAAACAACCTAGTCGCAACATCGAACGCTCCTTGTAAGACTTTAACTTCACTAAAGTAAGGTTTAATTTCTTCTTCTGAAAAATCGTATTTGAGTTGTCTAATTTTCTCTGAGTAATGCCACCAATCCCAAGCAGCCAATTTAAAGTTGCCCCCTTCTTGTTGGATCAACTCTTGCATTTCTTCAGATTCTTTTTTGGCCCTTGCCAATCCTGGCTCCCATACTTGATCTAGTAAGTTTTTAACGCGACCTATATTCTGGGCCATAGTATCCTCAAGAACGTAATCAGCATGTGTGTCATAACCAAGTATGTTAGCTCTCTGTACACGAAGATCTGCCATTTTGATAGCGAGATCTTTGTTGTCATTTTCGTTGTCGTTGTCTCCTCTCTTAACATATGAAGTATAGAGTTTCTCTCTAAGGTCTCTTTGGGTTGAATAGGTTAAGAAAGGATACATGCTTACCCTAGTGGGTTTAAATACCCATTTTCCAGAAAGACCTTCTGATTCTGCTAACTTAGCCGCCTGATCTCTAAAATCATCCGGCAAGCCTTCTAACTGGTTTTCATCTTCAATAATCAAATTAAAACCCTCATTGGTCTCTTTTAGTAAGTTCTGATCAAATTGGACGGATAAAGATGACAGTTCTTGATTGATCTTTGTGAGCTTTTCCATGGATGACTCATCAAGCTGAACTCCAGATCTTATAAAATCTTTGTAAGTTTCTTCAACCAATCTCATCTGCTCAGTATTCAGGTTCAAATCATTTCTTTGTGCATATACAGAACTTACTCTGCTAAATAGTTTTTTATTCAGAGAAATAGCATCGCTATGTGCTGATAACTTAGGAGTGACTTCTGCAGCTATAGAATCCATTTGATCATTTGTGTTTGAACTCACCAGATTAAAAAAGACATCAGAGACTTTATTTAGAGTTTCTCCAGTTCTTTCGAGCTCCACTATTGTATTTTCAAAAGATGGTGATTCTGGATCATTTGTTATGACATCTATCTCTTCAAGCTGTTCTTTCATCCCCTGGGTGAAAGCTGGCATGTAATGCTCTTCCTTAATCTTTTCAAAAGGAGGGATTTGATAAGGGGTGCCATATTCAGTAAAAAATGGGTTCATGGAAGTATCCTGTGTGTTTGTGCAACCAAAACTAATAGTGGTCAATAAAATAAGTGTGCTTAAATTTTTCATATGCGCTTAAATACTTTATGTAGATTTTGTTTATAAGTCTACAAGTACCTATATTTGCCATGAAGACTTTTTTTTTTAAAATTAGAAAAGCAACAGGCTTCTCCCTGGTTGGCTTGTCTATTTTGTTAATGATCTTAGGGTTTTTAGTACTAATACCGTCTGTCGCTGACTTATTGAATATCAATAGAAACGTAGCGTTTGCTGGAGGTCTTTACGCTGCGAGTATTCCCCCTTGGTATTTAGGATTACTTTTATTAGGACCTGAAATAATCTCAAAGGCAAAAGAATACTATAATGCGGTTAAGAAAAAGATTTGGAGTAAAGGATGATCTATACCTACGAAGAAATAATGCGCGAACACGAATATAGTTCAGCTAATGAAATGGGTGGTTATCTTTTACACGGAGGATTGGATGAAAACGGTACATATATATCTCCGAGGACAAAAATTCGATGGGAAGCCATAAATGGTTGGGCGGATAATTTACAGAAACAAGGACATCCGCTTCTGGATAGTTCCGTAAAGTTACTTAAGTATGGCAATTATCCAAATTTTGAACAGGCTAAATATCTTCTGAACTTAGGTGAAGGTAAATTTCTGTGGGACAGCCTTACTATTACTGGAGTTATAGAGGCCAGAGGAAGGGCCCTGGCTGAAATTAAAGCTCCTGATTTTCAAAAGATAACAAAAGAAGATATCTCTGATACAGCTACTGGACATATGAATAAAGGCTTATTTGTTGCTCATGGATTCGATGAGGGAGGAGATCCAGATAGTGAGAAAGGAGCACACGATCAAATGTGGTTTGCAGCTAGAGATCTGTTATTTGGAAAGGATGCTTATCCTAAACCTGAAGTACCAGATTCTATTGGACGGCCAGTGGAAGAGTCCGATAAATCACCTTTGCCAATAGAATACAAAGGAATGATAGATTTATTAATGAATGTACTGATGATTGAAGTTCGCGCAGAGTCCTTTTTTCAATATTCAATGAATGTTGCTGAATGTGAAGACTTATTTACAGACAGAAGAGAAGATGCACGCTTAGCAGCTGAAATGGTTGCCCGAATCCGTCAAGATGAAGCCGTTCACGTTGCATATCTAAATTTAATTATTTCGGAATTAAGAACTTTTACTTTTAAAACTGCGGAAGGAGAGATAGTGGGTTCTAAATTTTTAGACCCCTATTGGGATAAGATGGTTAAGTGGCATGGGGAAGACATACATTTAGAAAATAAAGACCTACGAGTTAAAGTTGTTGAATCTACTTTAAAGAATCATCAAGATGCTGATTCTCTAATTAAAGGGTTCCATCAACTAGCTACCGAATAGCTAAAATATAACAATTGCTTGATTCGATAGACCACATAATTATCGCTGTAGAAGATATTTGTTCTGCCAAAGATAGCTATACCAAACTATTAGGATTTCCTCCCACTTGGAATGGTGTGCATCCAGGTCAGGGAACTGAAAATGTTTTGTTTCCATTAGAGAATTTATACGTTGAATTATTAGCCGCAAATGGCGAAGGTCCTGGCGCAACCATGATCAAAAGTTTTTTAGAATTAAATGGCGAAGGATTGTCAGGTATGGCTTTAGGCACTTCTAATATTGAAGACGCAAAGAATAAATTAACTGAAATGGAAATAGATATCGGTGACTTAGTTTCTGGTGAGGGAACTGATTCTGATTCAAACGAAACAAGAACTTGGAAAAATCTTTTTCTCCCTTTTTCTTTAACCAGAGGTGTGTTCACTTTCTTTATTGAGCATCAAGAAGGGACGCTGCCGAAACATAAAGAAGATTTTGACGCCCCCATCACTAGATTAGATCATGTTGTTATCAATACTAATGACCCAGAAGGATTGATTTCTTTATACAGAGATAAATATGGAATTAGGCTTGCTTTGGATCAGACAGTTGAAGAATGGGGCGGAAGAATGTTATTTTTTAGACTTAACCAAACGACCATTGAAGTGATTGGTAAGGAAAACGATAATGAAGCAGAAGATTCTTTATGGGGTCTTGCTTGGGTGGTAAAAGATATAAGAGCTACCCATAATCGTTTACTGACTGAAGGGGTAGAGGTGACTGACGTGCAAGATGGTAGAAAGCTGAATACACTAGTGACCACTGTTACTTCTCACACTTGCAACATTCCTACTCTTCTAATACAGCACCTTTAGATTTTGCTTGATCGTAAATCCAAAACGGTAAATAGATAAGACTGAACATAAATAACCCTAAAGCAACCACAACCGGTATGTGTCTTGGAGGTTCGGGCATTAAATCCATAATGGATGCGCTATCTGGTCTAGCACCGAGATACCAGTAATTTACAGGAGGTCCAATTAACAAATTAATTACATAAACTAATACTATAGATATGACAGAAACTAAAATGACTCTTTTAACTGAATCAAGGGTAGGTCTATTTTTTAAGGCAATAGATGCGTGGCCTATGGCTAACCACATGGTGCCATGACTTAAATAAAAAATTATGAAAACAAGGTCTGGGAAATCTAATGGCGTATCTGGTTGAAGAAGAGCCATTAGTCCGCCACCTATCCCTCAAAAGAAAGCAACTTCATAAAAGATCCTTTTTCTTGTTAGAAAGAAAAAAGAAATAGAAAAGGCTGACAAAGCACACATATGCAAAGGTAAGACTGTGAGTAATTCATAACCAAAAAAGTGACTGTGGTAATAAGGCTTCACACATTCATTTAAAATCAGTATTGATGCCAAGATATAACCAAACCAATTCTTAGTTTTACTTGAAGCTTTCTTTAAAAAAATGGGCAGGAATATTGATGTTAAGATCAGGGCTAAAGTCGCTAGTAGGTGATCGGTACCAAAAAGAATAAATGGTTCTACTTCCATTAATTACAGTAGTTTTTTAAGATGGCATTATGCCTGACCATTGTAGTAATTTATAAACGATCACATGAGTCAAACAAGTAAAAGCTTTTTTCCTTCTTTAAAAAGGGAAGAGTATTTAGTTCTCCTAAATTCATTTGCTTTTTTCTTTTTTGTATTGGCCTCTTGGTATGCTTTGAGACCAGTAAGAAACGAAATGGCAATTGCCGGGGGAGTCTACAATCTTCCGTTTCTTTTGACTGCAGTAATGCTAGTAATGTTATTGGCAAATCCTATTTATTCTTGGGTAGTGTCAAAAGTAAAGACCAGCAGAGTTGTTACTTATTGCTATTTATTTTTTATATTAAACCTCATTATTTTTCTGATTGCTTGGTCTTTTCTTGGAGACCAAGGAAGATTGTGGACGGGAAGGGCGTTCTACGTCTGGTGTAACGTTTACTCATTTTTTGTGGTTTCAATTTTTTGGGTAGCGGTCATCAATCATTTCAACACTTCAGATGCAAAAAGGGTTTTTGGGGTTATTAGTGCTGGTGGCTCTCTCGGTGCTTTTTTTGGCTCTACAATAGCAAGATATTTTTCTACTGAAATATGTGGAAATAGCTCAATTTCTGATTTGGGTCCGATCTCATTAATCATTTTTTCAATTGCTTGTTTAACCATTGCAATTTTTCTTTCTAGAAATCTTAAGCCTAGATATGCCTCGAAAACAGATCAAAAAGATGAAGTCGTAGGGGGCACGAGTTTAGAAGCATTCAAAAATATTATTAAAAGGATTCCAGTTAGATACATGGCTTTTTACATGCTACTCTGGACGGCTCTATCTACGGCAGCTTGGATGATCTCTTTGGAGATAGTTCAGAATTGGTCAAGTGACCCTTGCGAACGAACTGCTTTTTTTGCCCAGATTGAACAGATTGTTACTCCTCTAACTCTTCTCTTTCAAGTTTTCTTTACTTCTTTTCTACTAAGGACAGTTGGAATTCTTCCGATACTAACAATTTATGGAGTTTTCTTTTTAATTGCCTTTGGTGCTTATGCCAATTACCCAGAGATAACCACCGTATTAGTTTTAACAGTGGTTATAAGAGTTTTTGAATATAGTATCAATAAACCTACACGAGAGACTGTGTTTACCAGTCTAAAGAAACAAGACCGCTATAAATCTACGGTTATGATGGATACACTCTTGGCTAGATCAGGAGATGTAGCTGGTAGTTGGTTTGTAAGAGCTTTAATTGGGTTAGGACTGGTTGGAGGGTCAATTGCTTATGCAGCTCTTCCCATAGCAGTTCTTCTATCTATTGTAGGTTATCAAACTGCCAAATCATTCAAAGTCTAAGATGACAGATAATATTGAATACATACCAGTAGCCGATGCAACAGATATTGAACCAGGACATTCAGTTTCAGTGAATGTAAATGGAACCAATATCCTTATTTGCAATACCGAAGAGGGTTTTTTTGCCGTTCAAGACATGTGCACTCACGAACTTGTTCCACTTTGTGGCGGGTATATTCAAGGAACTTTAATCAGCTGTCCTCTACATGGTGCTGTCTATGATTTGAAATCTGGAGAGGTTATGGCTCCACCTGCCTTTGAAGACCTTCAAACTTTCAAGCTAAAAATAGAGGGTACTTCTATAAGCGTAGAATCTCCTACAGGTAAATCTCTTAATTTTTAATTTAATTTAAGCTGTGTATCATAAATTTGTATCTGGGGACCAAATAGTATGGGGAAGGAATTGAAATTTATAATTACTGAAAATTCGGGTGACGGAATAAGAAGAATAATTCTAAACCGCCCTGAAAAAAGAAATGCTTTATCCAACTCTCTTCGCAAAGAACTTTTTTCTTGTTTGGAAGAAGCAGATCAAGAACAAGAAGTAAGAGTTATAGTAATTAGCGGTGCAGGAACTTGTTTTAGTTCAGGTTATGATTTATCTTCTGACGTTGCCTCTGATCTTCCTTATCACACAGGCAAAACAGATGGATTTTGGCCTAGACACGTAGTCGAGGGAGCATTTAGGATTTGGGATTTGTCTAAACCTGTCATAGCTCAAGTTCACGGGTATTGTTTAGCAGGAGGAACAGAATTAGCTACGGCATGCGATTTGGTCTATGTAGCAGAAGACGCTGAGATTGGGTATCCAGTCGTAAGGTCAATGAGTCCCCCTGACAATCAGTTTTTTCCATGGCTGTTAGGAATGAGAAATGCCATGGAGATGATGTTAACGGGGCAGTCTATCTCTGGAAAAGAAGCAGTTGAAAAGGGTTTTGCTAACAAATGCTTTAAAGCAAAGGATCTAGAAAAAGAAGTTTTATCAATTGCAAAAAGAGTCGCAAAGGTTCCATCCGAACTGCAAGCGATAAATAAAAGAGCAGTCCACAGGCAAATGGAAATTATGGGTATGCGAGCAGGCATCAGGGCAGGAACAGAGATCCAGGCTTTAGCAATGCATTCCAAGGCAACCAGAGATCATTTGAAGGAACTGTCAGAAGGATTAACTAAAGCTCTTACTAAAAGAGATGCAAAATTTGGTGATTACAGGACTTCTAAGAAAAAGAAATAGAATCTTATTTTTAGGGTTTTTTTTCCTCTCAACTTGCTCTAATCAGCAGGAAATTCTCGGAGCTAAATGGACCGGAGATTCTGACTTCATGTTCATTACTGAAGATGAAATGAAAATGTATTACGCTACTAATATCCCTGGAAATTCAGCTTTCATTGGTAGTTTTTATGAGGTTTTAAAAGCTGAGACAAGTATAGTAATCGACCGACTTGAAGTTACCAACATTGAGTTTAAAGTTAGAACCGATGGAGTTCCATTTTGCAGGATCTGGGGTCAAGTGACGAAGTCAGCTGAGGAGTGCTATCTCTTGGCTTATGAATGTGAACCGGTTTATTCAGATTAGTCCTCCGTAAGAACCACCATCTAACTGAAATTTTGTCCTGAAATATATCCTGCATGTACGCAACAAAGAAAAGCACAGGTAGCTCCAAATTCTTTAGGTTCACCAAAACGTTTAAGCCAGTTTAAATCAACTAGATAGTTAGATGATATCCACCATCCACTAAAAAAATTTCTCCAGTAACAGTTTTAGAGATATCAATAAAATTGTAAATACCGTCAGCAACTTGCTCTGGAGTTACAGCAAGACTAAGTGGTGTATTGGCTTCAATATTCTTTAGGGAGGCGTTATAGAGATCATCTCCTAATCCTTTTCTGAGCCAATCTCCCTGGATGAAACCTGGACAGACGGCATTTACCCTAATAGGTCCAAGACTTCTTGCCATTGATTTGGTCATAGTGTTAAGAGCCCCTTTAGAAGAGGCATAAGCCATTGAACTTCCTATGCCCTTAATGCCTGCAATTGATGAAATATTTACTACACTTGGATTGTCACTTTTCAGTAGATATTCTTTACAAGCTCTTACCATTTGGAAGGGTCCCACAACATTAACCCTATATATATGAAGAAAATCTTCAGCATCTAACCCATCGAGATCAGCATGATTAAAAACAAACTTAGTTGTACCTGCATTATTTACTAGACTATCAATACGGCCCCATTTAGAAACTGTTTCCTGAATTGTTTTTCTGCAAGCTGCATCATCAGAAACATCAGCTTTAATTGCAAGTGCTTCAGCACCTAATTTTTCACATTCTTTAACTACTTGGTGGGCATCAATGATAGTTGAGGTGCAGGTTATGGTTACATTCCAACCCTTTGAAGAAAGAAGCTTAGCAGTGGCTTCTCCTACTCCTCTGCTACCTCCAGTAATTATTGCTACAGGTCTGTTTGGCATTTTTTCTCCTTTATTAAATTAAACCCCTTCTTTGTTCCCAAATGTATTTGTAATATCAGGACCCCATTGCATACCAGCAGCTATTTCAATTGATGTTTTCTCGACCTCTTTTTTATTATCGAAGACATCACTATCAGTCATATGCTCATAAATATGACCATAAGGTGATCTCCAATAATCAAATATTTGACTGCCAAGGAAGTGTCTCCCTATACCCCATTCATGCCTATACCCTTTTTCCTTTAGAACTTCATGCCCCAAGAAGACATCATCTATATCTACCACTTCAAAAGAAATGTGATTTAGCCCACTTTTTCCTTCAGATCCTAAATTTGATTGAATAAGGAAAGTGTGATGGTCTGTAAGCTCATCACCCAAATCACATCTAGCAAATATTGCAGCATAGATATCAGTGTTAGGTACTTCAACAATATCTGTTGGAATGAAACCTAAATGTTGGTTATACCATGTTAAAGAAACCTTAGGATCAGTTACATTTATTCCGGCATGGCCTAATTTTTTAATAACAGAAGACCTGGGTTTACCTACTCTTTTAGTTTTGTTAATTCTTTTAAAATTTTCTTTTCCCTTTCCGCCTAAATTACTAGGGTTTGGAGTTAATAAATCAATATCTACTTCCCTTTCTTCAATACCATATACGACTTGAACTTCGATGCCATCAGGATCTAGTCCTGAAACTTTATTTCCTCCTCCTGGTGAACTCAATTCTTCAATGTCTGAGAAGCTTTCAAGTTTGCTTAACTTTTCTAGATCTTTAATTGAATCAGCATAGAAAGCGTGACCAATAAAAGCTCTTTCTCCTTTTTGAGCTACATGAATGTATTGCTGACTTCCAGCCCCATGCATGTAGAGAGTATCGTTTTCTAATGAAGCTCGACACATTCCAAAATCGAATAAAAACTTTTCAAGCAGTTCTAAGTCAGGTACTTGTACTATTGAAAATGCTATATCCCTTACTTTTATTCCATCCATAACTTCTTCTCTTAATTCCTATGGTTTGTAAACTAATGCATGTATATTTCTTATGATTCTATTATAAAAAGGAGAAGAAAGTATGAGATTAACGACTTACAGTTTCAATGGTAAAGAGGGTATAGGCTCTATCTCCGGAGAAGCAATTATTCCTTTTGCTCAAGATTCATCTCTACCAAACAATATGCTTTCCTTCCTAGAAGGCGGCCCTAACTCATTAGAAGCTGCTGAAAACCTTTGCAGTCTTTCTAAAGATAGAATTTCCATAGCAGAAGTTAACTTAAAAGCTCCAATTACTAGACCTCCTAAGATAATTGCTATAGGTCTGAATTACTCTGATCACCTAGATGAAGTAAGAGCGGCTGGAAGAGAAATAGAAACGCCCGTGGTTCCAATGATATTTAATAAGCAGTCTTTATCAGTGGTTGGACCTTTTGATGACGTACATGACCCTAAGGTTTCAGAAATGTTGGATTTTGAAGGTGAGCTAACTTTTGTGATAGGAAAGCGGTGTCGCCATGTACCTAAAGAAAAGGCTCATGAAGTTATAGTTGGTTATACAATAGCCAATGATTTAAGCGTCAGAGATTGGCAATTTAGACATCCCACGTTCACTATAGGAAAATCTTTTGATACGCATTGTCCTTTTGGACCAGCCATCGTGACTCCAGATGAGATATCGGACCCACACAACCTTGATCTCACTACAAAAGTGAATGGTGAACAAAGGCAATTTTCTAATACTAAGCACTTGATTTTTAATTGTTTTGATCTAGTAGAACACTTGTCTACAGCTTTTACTTTGGAACCAGGAGATTTAGTTTTAACTGGCACACCTGGAGGCGTAGGGGTCGTAGAAGGTAAGTTTCTCAAGCAAGGAGATGTTATTAAAATTTCTATAGCTGAACTAGGTTATATTGAAAATAAAGTTATTGATGAGCCAGATACTACTGTGATGGTTTAGAAAAAGACAAATTCAAAAGGGTATTCTTTAGTTGAATTAAGTAGGGTAAACTGCTTTTTCAGCATATGGGAGGAGAGATGTTCGATTTAAAAGGAAAAAGTGCAATTATCACTGGTTCTTCAAAGGGGATAGGCAAATCAATTGCATTGCAGATGGCTCTGCACGGAGCCAAAGTGGTTGTGTCTAGTAGGAAGTCAGATGTATGTGAGGAAACTGCTAAAGAAATTAACGCTGCTTGTGAAGGTCTAGAAGGCGAAGCCATAGTTATTCCTTGTAATATTTCTGACAAAGCAGCAATGCAGATGCTAGTTGACGAAACTAGAAACCAATTTGGTAAGATAGATATTTTGGTTTGCAACGCAGCGACTAATCCTTTTTTTGGTTCTTTATTAGATATTCCTGAAGAAGCTTTTGATAAGGTTATGAATAACAACATTAAAAGTAATCATCTTTTGTGCAATATGGTTCTTCCAGAAATGATAGAAAGAAAAGACGGTAATATTATTATTATTTCTTCGGTTGGAGGATTAAGAGGCAGTGCTGTGCTTGGAGCTTATGATATATCTAAAGCAGCAGATATTATGCTGGTTAAAAACCTTGCCATAGAGTTTGGCCCCCATAACGTTAGGACAAATGCCATTGCACCAGGTCTTTTTAGGACTGACTTTGCAAAAGCTCTTTGGGAAAACCCTGAGATACTAAAGCAATCTACAGCCAGTTGCCCTCTGAGAAGGATTGGTGAACCTGATGAGATAGGAGGAGCGGCAGTATTTTTAGCTTCCAGCGCAGGAAGCTTTATGAATGGACATACTTTAGTAATTGATGGCGGATCAACAGCTTAGGAGATAAATATGAGTGATGTAGTACTTTTTGATAAAAAGGAAGGAGTGGCAACGGTCACATTAAATAGACCTGATCGACTGAATGCAGTCACTGGCGAACTTAGGGCTCGTTTGAGAGAAACACTTGACGATGCTTGCAAAGATGATGAAGTGAAAGTCATCATCGTAACCGGAGCTGGAAGAGGCTTTTGTGCTGGCGCTGATATGGAAGGATTAGCTGCTACTAGCGAGGGCAGGTCTCAAGGTGAGGAGATTAGTGCGGAAGAAAGAAATTATGCGGCAAATAATGTCAAAGGCTTTGATGGAGGCTTTAGTTATTTTCCCACATTACCCAAACCAATTATTGCTGCTATTAATGGGCCAGCTGCAGGCGTTGGATTTATTATGGCACTTTACTGTGACATAAGATTTGCTAAAGAAGGGGCTGTTTTCTCTAGTGCGTTCTCAAAAAGAGGACTTATAGCTGAATGGGGTGTGGGTTGGATACTTCCCAGATTAGTAGGTATTGCAAGAGCCAATGACATACTTTTTACTTCTAGAAGAATTACTGCTAAGGAAGCTGAGACTATGGGAATAGTAAATAAAACGTTCCCAGAAGAAGAGTTCGAAAGTTCTGTCTTTGAATACGCAAAGGAATTAGCTTCTTCTGTTTCCCCAAGATCAGTCAGAATTATGAAGGAGCAAATATATAATGCTCAAGCAGAAACTATTGAAGAAAATTTAAAGAGTTCCATGCATGCCATGGTTGAAAGTTTTGATTCAGAAGACTTCAAAGAGGGTGTTTCTCATTTTGTAGAAAAGAGGGAGCCTAAGTTTACAGGGAAGTAAATATGCACATAAGTGAATTTGCTAAAAAGGAAGGAAGAGAAGCACTAGCTAAAGAACAATCAAAAGAAGGTTTGTTTGAATTAAAAAAACAGACCATTCGGGGCAATGAATATAACGTCTTTGTCAATGTACCTCAAAATCTTTATGAATATTTTCAATTTGCCTTGATTCACGGCGAGTGGGACTTCCTTGCTTATGAAGATGAAAGTTATAAGTACCAGGAAGTATTAAATATCTCTGCGGGATTATCCCGCCTTTTGGTTGATCAATATGAAATCAATAAGGGCGACTCAGTGGCCTTTTCCATGCGTAACTATCCAGAGTGGATATACAGTTACATTGCAGTTACTTCAATTGGAGCTATTGCAGTACCTTTAAATTCGTGGTGGCAAGGAGAAGAACTTGAATATGGCATAAACCATAGTGAGTCAAAAGTTTTTATTGCTGATGATGAAAGATTACAAAGACTTGAAGGGCGCATTAAAGAAATTCCTAGAATAGGGGTTAGATGTGACGTGAGTGGTTTTACTAACACCGTCTCTTTTGATGAGGTAGTACAACCTAAAGACAGTTTCCCGCAAGTAGAAATTCATCCTGAAGATGACGCCAGTGTTATGTACACTTCTGGAAGTACTGGATATCCGAAAGGAGTGGTTACAACTCATAGAAGTATTATTAATACCCCAGTTGCCTGGGCTTTTCTTGCTAACCTTGCTTCTAACATAGAGACAGATGGAACGACACAAGTTTTTGCACAACCAGATTCCCCCTGCACTTTGGCTGCTGTTCCTTTGTTTCATGTGACCGGTTCGCATTCAAATTTTCTATTGTCACTGGTGTCAGGTACAAGAATAGTTTTGATGTATAAATGGGATCCTGTAAAAGCAATAGAACTAATTGAAAAATACAAAGTTACATCCTTTTCTGGAGTTCCTACTATGGCTCAAGATATTTTAAAGGCTAGCAAAAAAAACCCTAATAGAGATATATCAAGCTTAGTCAGTCTTGGAGGAGGAGGTGCGGCTAGACCTCCTGAACAGATTTTAGCTCAAGAAAAAGAACACCCAACTAAAATTGCAGGTGTAGGTTATGGGTTGACAGAAACCAATGCAGGGGGAACCAATGCCAGTGGCAAATTACTTTACGACAAGCCTGACACTGCCGGATTTCCCACACCTCTCATACATGAGATTAAAATAATTGATGATAAAGGCAACGAAGTACCTACTGGCGAAAAGGGAGAAGTGGCGATTAAGTCTGTTTCAAATTTTAGATGCTATTTAAAGGACGAAGAAGCAACAAATGAACTACTAGATTCAGAAGGCTGGTTTAGAAGTGGTGATATAGGTTGTTTAGATGAAGATGGTTTTCTATATATAAAAGATCGAATTAAAGACATTGTGATTAGAGGGGGAGAAAATATAGCCTGTTTGGAGATAGAAGCAGTTATGGCAGAGCATCCTGCAATAGCGGAAGCATCAGTATTCGGAGTTCCTGATGAACGTTTAGGTGAAAGTTTAGCGTCCAGGATTGCTCTGAACCCCGGGATGACTACCACAGAAGAAGAAATTTCTTCCTTTTTAGAGAAAAAGATAGCTAAATTTAAAATACCCTCACGTATGTGGTTTCAGGAAGAACAACTTCCCAGGATTGCTTCAGGGAAAACAGCTAAAAAACAAATGCGCGAGGAAGCTATTAAAGAATTAGGATTAGGATGAGAAAATCAAATGATAATCAAAGATAAAAGAGTTGTGGTCACTGGAGCAGCTAGTGGCATAGGAAAGGCTTTGGCCGTTGCTTTTAAAGAAGCAGAGGCTCAATCAGTTGTTGCGGTAGATATAAATTTAGAAGGGGCTGAAGAAACTGCGAAAGATATCAACGGAATTTCAATAAAAGCCAACGTTGGACAAGAATCAGATATTCTTAATGTCATTGAGAAAGCTAATGAACTTTCTGGAGGCATTGATATCTTTTGTTCCAATGCCGGAATCGGAGGAGTCCATGGTTTCTTTGATGCAAAAAACGAAGATTGGCAGAACATTTGGGAAGTTAATGTGATGTCACATATTTATGCCGCTAGGAACGTTTTGCCGCAAATGTTAGAACGTGGAGAAGGTTACTTAATGAGCACGGCTTCTGCTGCAGGTCTTCTAACACAAATAGGATCAGCTGGTTATTCAGTTACCAAAGCAGCTGCAGTTAGTTTTGCTGAATGGATAAAAATTACCTATGGCAAGAAAGGTATAGGGGTTTCTTGTTTATGTCCTCAGGCAGTAAGGACTGCAATGACAGCAGGGGGACCAGGAGTTGCTGGGATAGACGGAATGATAGAACCAGAAGAAGCTGCAGCTGATGTTTTAGATGCGATTGAGAAAGATAGGTTTTTGGTTACTCCACATGCCGAAGTACTTGAGTACATTAAAAGAAAAGGTACTGATCGTGATAGATGGATAAGCGGCATGCAAAGATTACAAGAAAGATTTGAAGAGATGATACCCTAGTAAAAAGGCCATATTTCTATTCATAGCCTGCAAGTCATAAAGGAATTCTTAGTCGTCTTTATAAATCTTTATAACTTTAGATATCTTATTGGTTTGATAACCCCTAATCATACCTTCGGTATTAAAAGGTGTGGAGATATTTCCTTTTGAATCTAAGGAAATAATTCCTCCTTCTCCACCTGCCTCAGTTAATTTCTTTATAACTAAATGACTAGACTTAGCTAAGGAAAGATTCGAGTATTCCATTAGTTTGCAAACATCAGCAGCGGTTAGAAGGCGCATGAAATATTCCCCTTGTCCTGTTCCTGACACAGCGCATAATCCATTTTGAGCCCAAGTACCAGCTCCAAGGATAGGAGAATCTCCCACCCTTCCAGGCATCTTATTAGATCTCCCTCCTGTTGAAGTTGCTGCAGATAAATTCCCATTTTTATCTAATGCCACAGCCCCTACCGTCCCCATTTTTTTGTCTTTTTTATTCTTCCTGACTCTATTTAGATTTTTTTCTGAGTAGAAATAGGAAGGATCTACAAGCTCTATACCAACTGATAAGGCAAATTGTTCCGCCCCTTTACTAACTAACATCACGTGTTCAGACTTTTCCATCACTGCTCTGGACAGAAGTATTGGGTTTTTGATGTGACTGACAGAAGCAACAGCGCCACCTTTGCCAGTGGCTCCATCCATTATTGATGCATCCATCTCTTGAACTTCTGCAGAAGTATAAACTGCCCCTTTTCCAGCATTAAACTGTGGTAAATCTTCTAAAATAGTTACTACTGTGGTTACTGCGTCTAAACTTGTTCCTCCTTTTTCTAGAATCTTATATCCCGTGACTAAAGCAGCATCTATTCCTTCTTTGTAAGCTTTGGCTCTAGCTTTGGTTAAGCCTGAATACATTCCGGAACCCCCGTGCACCACAAGGCCAAAGTTAACTATGTCGTGATGTGCAGAACTAACCATTCCTGTTAATAAACATAACAGACTTATAGAAAAGAGCTTGATTAACGACCTTTCCATTCAGGTGTTCTTTTCTCTGCAAACGCAACCGGCCCTTCTACAAAATCTTCACTTTTTAATAAATCACCGACAGCTGAATACTGTCCTTGCATAGATTTTTCTAAATTAGCTTCGCCTAAACTTTGATAAGCTACTTGTTTAGTAGCTCTAATCGACATGGGTGAACAGGCTTCGATATCTTTAGCCCATCTTCTGGCTGTTTCCATTAGATCAACCAGTGGAACAACTTCATTAACTATTCCTAATTCTTTAGCTTCGGCAGCACCTACATGTCTACCTGTCAGCATCATGCCCATTGCATTTTTCATCCCTATCTGCCTAGGAAGTCTTTGCATTCCTCCAGCTAAAGCAGCCAATCCAACTCTAGGTTCAGGAAGAGCAAATCTTGCGTTATCAGATGCAATTATTAGATCACAAGCTAAGGCTATTTCCATTCCACCTCCCATGGCAAAGCCATTGACAGCTGCAATTAATGGTTTATTAAGATCAAACCTACTGGTTAATCCTGCGAATCCTGAGGATGGCATTCCAGATCTATCTCCTCCAGAAGCCTGGTATTTTAAATCGTTACCAGCGGAAAAAGCCCTGTCACCCGTTCCTGTAATAATTCCAATCCACAGGTTTTCATCTTTATCAAATTCATTCCATACTTCATCAAACTCTCTATGAGAGGGCGGATGAAGGGAATTCATAACTTCTGGTCGGTTGATGGTCACTTCCAGAACATGGCCGTTAATTTCAGTATTTAAAAATTCATAATCTTTTTTCATTTGTCTCTCCTCTTAAAAGAATTAAGAATATCAGTCTATTAGTTTATAGTCATGTCATCCTAGGCTGGAAAAGATAATGAAAGTAGGAATATTATTAACTGATCACGTCATGGACGAGTTACAAATTAAACATGGAGACATGCCAGACTTTTATGAATTTATATTCAATGAAGTTGATCCTTCTATTTCTTTAGAAATATTTGATGTTGTTAAAAATGAGTATCCTGAGGATATAAACGCGTGTGAGGGCTATCTGATAACAGGAAGCAGGGAGAGCGTATACGATCAAATTCATTGGATTGAAACTTTAAAGAAATTTGTGCTTAAACTACACGCTCAAAAAAAACCCCTGATAGGAATTTGTTTTGGTCATCAATTAATTGCTCAGATATTAGGAGGCATTTCTGAGGAAG
>Ga0208879_1000337_pt1 | contig 48328 bp, 23 predicted proteins | sample Knorr_S15_td_Bot_FD_185605 | JGI IMG/M metagenome (GOLD analysis project Ga0208879, IMG submission 185605) | Marine microbial communities from Southern Atlantic Ocean transect - Knorr_S15_td_Bottom_ad_5009_LV_A (SPAdes) (version 2) | ecosystem: Environmental > Aquatic > Marine > Oceanic | place... | reverse complement strand
CCGAATAGGTGGCAATAATCAAGAGAATGGTAATCAAAAGGGCTCGTCGCATATTCTATTTGAGTAATAGGCCGCACATGAAGTCTTTGCCGGTAAGTATTTCTCAGTATGGGACCTCTTTCCAGCCGATTTTATAGCCGATAAGATTGAAAGTGCGATGTAGAATTGGTGTGATGACGATTATTATTAGCATCGGTAATAGTAAGAGATTATCCGATATTAGAGCGTCACCTAAGAATATTAGTCCAAAAGCGAATACCATGATGGCAAATGGTAATGTATCTAGAAGCGGTGCTTTAGAAGAGATATCCCCTTCTCTTTTTAGGCCTCTTCTGCGCTTGATAAAAGAGCCCGTAGAATCGCCGACTAGGCAACCGAATCCAAGAAATGTGCCTAGAATAAAGGCGCTTGAGAGGTCAGAGCCGATGTCCCACCAAGTCCCCTCATACCCTGTAAGAGGGTTGATAAAAATAGTTACACTTGTATCGTTTATAGTGCTAGGTTGACCCATTACCATCACGATTAGCATCATCAGCAGCCCCGAGGTTAAAGAGCCACCAATTAGGCCATTCCAAGTTTTACCATCGCCGAGAATTCGATTGCCATCCTTCCAATTTTTACCGCCATCGATAGGCCAAGGTCCATAGCCTGTTTTAGGTAACCATTTACCCCACATCATGGCAAAAGTATTGGCTAAGAATCCCGGAAGGTAGAGCCACAATACTAGCAGAGCAGAAGAAATAAGTCCTAACTCGTTCAAGATAGTCTGCACATTTTGCGCTGCTGCTACTGAGGTCATATTATTGCCAAGGTAATTACCTCTATGAATAGACCCCCTAATTCGCCCCATCGCATCCATTAAATTGACGCGCTTTGCTTATGTGGTGCCGTCATTGACCTTACGATATGGCGGGAAGCGTAGTTCTGATAGTCGGAAGTGGCGGCAGAGAGCATTCTATTTGCCGGCAACTTGCTACCTCTCAACTAGTTGCCGAAATACATTGCTCACCAGGAAATGCAGGCACTATTGGGATGGCGACAAATCACTCGGTATCAGCAAGCGATGTTGCTGGTTTAGTCGAACTTGCATCAAGTTTAGAGGTAGATTTGGTTGTTGTAGGTCCAGAGGCACCACTGTGTGATGGCTTAGCAGATGCGCTATCCGTAGTTGATATTCCATGTTTCGGGCCTGTTGCCAAACTGGCAAATTTGGAAGGGTCAAAGTTGCATGCAAAACAGGTAATGCGTAGTGCTGGAGTGCCAACAGCAGATTTTCATGTATTGGATGCCGAGTCAGATATAGATGCAGCACTAGATGACTTTTCAGGAAATCCTTGGGTTGTGAAAAGAGATGTTTTAGCTGGAGGTAAAGGTGTTGTAGTTACTTCTGATAGGGCAGAAGCAAAGATGTTTATTGCCGCTTCAATAGCATCGGATGGCAAGGTATTATTGGAGGATTTTTTACTAGGAGAAGAAGCCAGCATGTTGGTCATAATGGATGGTACTGATTTCGTAACCCTACCATGTTCCCAAGACCATAAACGTGCATATGATGGTGACCTCGGCCCGAATACGGGGGGAATGGGTGCATATTGTCCTGCTCCAGTTGTTACCGAGTTGGTATATCAAAGAGCAATAGAACGAATTATTGAACCTATGCACAAATTTTTGTCTCGCCAAGAAACACCATACCGAGGTGTTCTTTTCGTGGGCCTGATGATTACGGAATCGGGAGACCCCAATGTCGTTGAATTCAATGTAAGATTTGGCGACCCTGAATGTCAAATCACCTTACCACTTATCTCATCAGATCTTTACACATTACTGCATTCTGCTGCAACGGATAGACTATTGGAACACGAGACCACATTCTATGATAAACAAGCACTGACAGTTGTTCTAGCCGCTGAAGGTTATCCAGCCACTCCAGTAAAAGGTAGGTCCATCGGTGGTCTAAATGGTGATACAAAACATTCTGCTGAGGGTAGTGTGTGGGTCAATTTTGCAGGTGTCGGATTAGATGAAAATGGAGATTATATTTCAACAGGTGGGAGGGTGTTATCTTGTTCTGCCATTGCAGATTCATTAGAAGATGCAAAGACTCTTGCATATCGATTAATTTCTCAAATTGAACTTGAAGGCTCACATTACCGAACCGATATTGGTCATAGAGCATTGCAATAACAAAGCGCAGTAATTTGGTTTTGGCATTATTTTCACTGGATAATTTATATGAGTCCGGCGATGGTTTCGATTGCAAAAATCACAACTCCTAAAATGTACCCAAAAGATGCACTGATAGGCAGGTCGGTGTTGTGAGTAACCCGTCACTGTTAAGAAGGGCTCTCAAGTGGCGAAGTCGCTCCAGTCTTTAGACTGTAAGCAAAACCTATTGAGGGAAACAAAATGGAACAAGAAACAGGTACTTCGCAAGCGCCATTCCTATCGTGGCTAATTGGGCCACTGGCTATGCTGCTTGCAATCGCTGCCATCAAGATTGTCGGAATCGATTTTGATCTAAATATGAACAACCTTGCACCTATGGCTGTAGTCGTTATTGCTGGTATAGTTGCAACCCTACCACGTGTACTACGCGAAAATGAAATCCTAACAAACATGAACCTTTCCCTCGCTTCTTTGTTTGTTGCAATAATTGGTGCTGAAATAATTAACTCATTCACCTCACTTGGTGCAGTAAATGCTGGTATTTTCTTCTTGGTAGTCTTTTTCGGACAGATGTTAGAATCAAGAGAAAAATATGAATTTTCCACAATGTTGACATTTGCAGCAATTGGCTATCACTTGAGCCTAATTATGGCTGAAGCAACATTCAATTCATTTTCACCAGATCACGTATACACTTACCTTAAGGAAGGAGGCGGAGGAGTCCTAGTCCATAATTTGGAAAGAGGTGCTGGCGCCTATGTATTCTTTTCTTACTTTACAATCTCCATTATCATTGGAACATTAGTAGCGTCTCTTGCTCGTGGAATATTAACTCCGGCAGGAGAAGAGGGATGGTTCTCATTCCTTGGCTCAAATCAAGATGGATATCACAAAGGAAATTTGCCATTACAAATTGCACTTGCAGTTTGGGCATTAGCTCACATCGCATCACTTTGGCACTTCAACGATGTTACTCTTGCTGACCAATTAGGAGTGACTTCAGAAGATGGTTACCACGGATACATTGGATATTGGGCTTCATTCTTGACTGGATTAGTTGCAATGATTGTTGCAGGTATGGTCAGTGAACGCTGGAATACTCGTGCAATGTTACTGGGTTCAATGTGGGCACTATTCCAAGTTTCAAGTTGGAACGAGGCAGGACTTTGGACAAGTACTCAACTTGAAGGCTCTTGGGGAGCGTTAACATGGTTTGGTATTACTTTCTTCATATGCTTTGCAATATACAAAATTTCAACGCATGAGAAGTATGGAGGATGGGCTAACCTCGAAGATCATGAATACTCCGGTGCTCGCCGATTCTGGAATGCACATTGGGCTTCCTTGATGATTGGAATGGCGTTCTTCTTTGGATTGATTATTCGTATTCAATGGTACATTATCCCTTCAATGAATTCCAGTGGTACTGACACATGGGATATGACCGGCGGTTCAGACCCATGGTACATGAAGAGAGTTGTAGATTATATTCTCGCAAATAATGCACATTTAGTATTTGATGCTGACAGATTTTATCCAGTCGGTGGAATCAACCCACGTCCACCATTATTCACATGGTCTTTGGCTATTGGGGCAATGATTCTAACTCCATTCTTGGGTGAAAATGCTTCTGATGCTGTTTGGTGGAGTATGTTGGGATTACCTGCTATTTACGGTGCTTTAACGATTCTTCCTGTGTCTGCAATCGCAAGAGACCACTCTGGTAAAGTTGCAGGAGTTCTCGCTGCATGGCTCATTGCTTTCATGCCAGCTCACTTAACTCACACAACCTGGGCTCTTGCAGACCACGATGCATTTGTTTTGCTATTCATCACAATTGGATTCATGTATTGGCTTAGAGCAGTCAAGTATGCTGGAAGCCAGCGACTATCAAAAACAAATTCTGCTAGTATCAGCGGTTTGATAAGTTCAGTTCGTGAGGTGATGACCCAACGCCAATCTGCGTTTGCAAATGCTATACTGGCTGGAGTGGCATTCGGAGTTGTATCATTAGGATGGAAAGGTTTCGTTGTGGGACCTTCGATTCTTTTCATCGCTTATGCGGCTCAAGTTGCACTGAATATGTTCCGTCGTAGAGATTCAACTGCACTCAATATATTGTTCCTAACAATGCTAGTAGTTAACTTGATGATGGCATTACCATTCTATGCTCACCCACAATTAGATTTGGTCTTTGATGGCACAGGTCTTCAACCGTTCTTGTTCATTCTCGGATTTACTATGGCAATTTCATTTGTAACAATTGGATTTAGAGACAAACCATGGTTGCTAGTACTCGGAACTCTAATGGTCGGGGGGATTATTTTCTTCGCAATATTATTCGTATTGAAATACTTCGAAATATCTAATGCTTGGGATGTTCTACTGACTGGTTCAGGATACTTCGCCAAGACCAAGATTTTCGATACTGTCGCTGAAGCGAATGCTCCACCACGTGGACAATTATTCGCTTCATTTGGCCCGATATTATTCGTGATATCTCTTGCAACAGGTGTATTATTGGCATGGGAAGGACTTAGAACCAGAAAGCAGACTTCAGTTGTTTTCAGTATTTGGATATTAGCTGCTTGTTTCATGTCATGGAATGCAGCACGTTTCATGTTCAATGCTACACCTGCAGTTGCGATTCTTGGTGCATCAGGAATAGTGTCACTTTGGAAATGGTCTAACTGGGAAGGATTGAATCGCTCTTGGAGAAAATTCGGAATTCGCACTCCTGCTGACAGAATCACAGGTATGAGGAAAGCAGTTTGGAGAACACCTTCATTCTCTGCGATCATGATAGTGTTGGTAATGTTGTTTGGTCAACATGCTACATATGGATTGGATGCTGCAATTCCGAGGTCTATGGGTGAACAAGATATGGATGAGGATATTTACAATTTGGTACCAGATATCTTCAGATGGGACGAATTTGGCTTTTCATTGCTAGATAGCAGACCATATGGTGGTAACTGGTATCTAGGTTCATTCGGTTCTGGATTTAATGATGAAGGATGGAATAGAGCATATGAGTGGCTTGCCAATCAAGATACTAACGACTCCTATTCAGAACGTCCAGCATTCGTTTCTTGGTGGGATTATGGATTCCAGGCACTAAACAATGGTCAACACCCATCAGTTTCAGATAACTTCCAGTCAGGAATTCCTGCAACCGGAAATATGTTACTTGCAAGAAGCCAAGAGGATTTGGTTTCTATGTTTATTTGGCAACTTACAGAAGGCGATATTGCCTATAACGATGCAAAAACCAACGACTATCAAATGACTAATTCATTCTCAGGTATCATGAAGAATCACTTGACTGCTGATGAATACAGCAATCTTGTTTTCGTTGAAACAAATGTTAATAATGACCAAATGATCAATTATATTGAAGAGCATTCCTTCGAAGTCTACAAGACTAACAGAGATGTTGTAATGGCTCGCGGATACCATTCAGGAAATGAAAGCACATTCTATCGTATCTACGAAGATGGTGAGAGAATAATTTGTACAGCAGGCCTTTCTACTTTCTGTATCGATGAAGATTGGTCTAATGAATTTGAAGCAAACCGCACTTTCTCTAATAATATTAGAACCGGTAAGGACACTGTCTTGAAGACTACCCATTACATTATTGGTGATTATTGGTATACTGAGGATTTAGTTAGTGAATTCGACTCTGTATCAACTAATATTCACAAAAAGAATGCACGTTTGGCATTGACAGTTCAACTATTGAGTGAATCACTAACCTCAGCAGGAATAATTGACTTGTATGATGATCTTATTGGTTTGGAAAATTATTATGAAGTTCAAGATTATGAAGGTGCACCTGGTGAAACAGTCTTACGTGACCATGAAATTAGATATTTTGCAGTTGACAACAGACTCTACCCAAGAGCAGGAAGATATACTGCTGACCAAAATTACAACAATCGCCAACCGATGGGTATTTTCGGTGCGCCTTCAATATTGTCTGGACAGGATGTTGGAACATTCATGAGCACAGTATACGAAACTACTCGTGGTGGTTTCGAACAAGAGATGACAACATCCGAAGTAGATGAAGCAATGTATCAAGATATGCTAAATCAGCAGGCCGGTGTGGATGTTGACCCATTATCTATTAGCGATGTAAGAGTTGACCATTCACCTGCATTCTTTGAAACGATGCTGGCGCGTGCCTATGTTGGATTTGGAGCAAGCACTCTTGGAATGGATACAGATGATAGCAATCCTCAACCTGCACAGCACTTTGATTTGCAAGGTTCACCTGGAAGTTACTTCCAGCAGTCAGTTCCTCTACCAGGGGCAATGTTGAATCACTTTGTTATTTCAAATTGGTATAGTGAAGACCCAGCAGATGCTGCAGGTCAAGCGAATACCTATGTCAAGATTCTAAAGTACTATTCTGGGGCTGAAGTTTCAGGGCAAGTGAAAATGAGTGATGACGGTCAAGGTCTTCCGAACGTTAGAATCCTTCTCGAAAGAGATGCCTTCTCTGGTGAAGGTTCAACTGATTTGGACGATGATACTTTTTGGATTCCTATTGGATATACCGATTCTGATGAAAATGGTGATTGGTCCTATATAGTTCCTGCAGGAAGAATTCGTGTAAGCGCATTTGCAGGTGAATTTGACCCTACCATGGCAGATGCAAGTATTCGCTCTGGTGATTTGGGTCGGAACCTTCAAGATTTGTTCAACGACAATAATGACGATAGAGAAATTTATGATGTTACTGCAATTCTTGGACAAGTAGCAAACATGAGTTGGCTTGGCGAAACTGAGATGAATGTTACAGGGGAACAAGCAGACAGAAAGAAGCCTATTGAAAATACACTTAATATTGAAGTAAAGAGCAGTGGTGTATCCGGTCTGATAACATGGAGTGGACACGAATCATTTGACGGTGAGGCAATTGAAGATGCAGATTTCATCCTGCGTAGTATTTGGTCGATGACCGATAACTATTCCATTACTACAACAAATGGATCATTCACTACTGAAGAATCTAGAATCCTTCAAGGAACTGGTGAGGTAACATTTACTGATGAAGGTACTTTTGACAGTGAAGGAGTTGCATTTGCAGAGGATTTCACTGGAACCTTTACTAGAACTATTGCAGATTCAAGAACTTACTTTGGCAATGGTACATGGAATGGTAACGGATTGATTGAAGCCTCTTGGCTTGAGAATTCGTCTTCGGTCATCAATTGTGATAATGATAATGAAACGGGCTCTGTTATGCCCGCTAATGAAACAGTTTGTGTTTCTGATGATACGGGACAATTGACAGTTTACTTGATTTCTGGTGAAGTAGATGCAATGGGTAGTTTGACCTCACAGGGAACTTCTACAGTTGTAAAGACTCTTGAAGGTGCTACATTTGAAGGAACTGGTTCTTTCGCAGGTATTGGAACAATTAACGGTACAGGATTATTCGTTGGTTCCGGTCACTTCTCCGGACCGATGGTCCAAGCAGGTTCATTTTACCAAACTGGGTTAGTCCCAGGTATGTACAATATGATTGCAGTCTTGGATAACGGCAAGGAAGTATTACTTCCAGATCCAGTGGAAGTCGGCATAACTCCATCATATGATTTGGAACTTAACTTACCAGGTTCAATTTTCTCTGATAAGATGAAGGGAATTGACGATGTAGCGATTGCTAATCATACATTTGAGTTAGTAGATACAATTCTTGGTGTCGATAATGCTGTTGAAATAACCACTGATGAAGAAGGTAATTTCTCATATGGGCCGATAACTAGCGGAGAATATTTCTATCGCATTGACCTTGATGATGATGGATGGTATGAATTGAATGAAACATTCATGGTTCGTGGTGAATCTGAAAACTTTACTTTGTCCTTTGCTGTACCTACATTTACAGATTTAACAATCACTCTTGTATCTCCAATTGATATCAATGGCGACCCACAAACCGATGTCGCAAATAGAACTCTATTATTCTCTAATGACTTAGACGATATGATGAATGTTGAAGCGACATCGGATGAAAATGGAACTGTAAGGGTTGAACTTGCACAGGGTCCATTCACAATTTCAGATGATTCTAATGATGATTATGTATTATTCAATTCATATGATGTAACTCTTGATGATGATGCATTTGAATTAACATATGCAATAGCAACTTGGGCAAATGGAACGATTAGGGTAATTGATAGTCTAACTGATTACGATATTTGGTATCAAGATGAAGAGCAATGGGAAGCGAACTCAGAACCTGCTTCAGGTTTGGCTGTCAATTTCACATCCGGAGACTTACTCTTCACTACTGCAACCGATGTTAATGGAAGTTACAATGTTCGTTTACCAGCTGGGCATGAATTCCAAATGACTACAATGTCACTATTCTCTGCAATGAGTGGTGGTCAAATTGTAAATACAGTTGCGGAAATGGATCACCTTGGAATCTTGTATTTGGCTCCAACTGGATTTGTACATGGTCAAGTATTCTTATACGACAACACGACTGTTTGGGATTCCTCTAACCCTGGATTTGAAAAGTCAACCGTTACTATGACTGATTCAAGTGGTGTAGAATGGACTACTGAATTAGATAATGATGGTAAATTCGGTTTGATGGTTCGGGCAGGGTTGACAAATATTTCCTTACCAGAAGGCCCATTGAACAGTGCTGAAATTGAAGGATTTAATGTGGTAACTGATCTTGAATTATCCATGCTTGAATTAATAGTCAATCCTGAGTACCAATTAGTAACATTCCAAGTCTTTATGGATGCAGGCGGTGATGGAGAGATGGAAAATGGAACATTGATTTCACCTGATTTCACGATATCATCTGGAAATGAATTCGTAGAAGATATCAATATTACATCTGCAAACTATACTTCTCCAGGAATTGTTGAATTTGAATTACAACCAGGTGCTTATAGTTTGATATTCAATACTACTTTGGCTGATGATGAAAATGCTACTGATTATTCATTATCGTCTTCTAACTCTCCGTTCAATGTCTATGTTGGACTTGAAGAAATGGAAAATTATTCCGTTGCTCTACACAATAAATACCTTGTTTCTGGAACCCTAACCGATTCAAATGGAAGTGGTATGTTAGCAGTATTCCAATTGTGGAATTCTGATGCTTCTAACTGGATAAATATAGAATCCGATGAAAACGGAACATTTGCAGAGTATGTTGAGGAAGGAGACTGGATTGTTGTAGTCGCACCATTCCTTGATGATGATAATGGAACTGAGCAACTGCGCAGTTCATTGAGCGTAAATGCACAATCAGTACGTACAGAACTTGCATTACAGACCAGCACTTCTGTTGAAGTTTCATTCACATTGATTGAAGCAGTTACCGAATCCAATTTGGCTGAAACGCGAGTAACACTAGTGAGTCAAGAAGGGTTGGGCAATATCACATTGGAAAAGACCGATGTTGATGGCAATGTGACTTTTGATGTATATCCCGGCCAGTGGAGTTTGTTCTTGAATAACACAATTCCTCAGAAGCAATGGACGCTAAACACTTCAAGTGCACCATTCGATACTGCTGGCTCTAATGGTTCAATGTTCCTTGGAATGATATCTGCAGATTTAGTTGTGGAAATTGGCGGAAAGGTATTTTGGGATTTGAATGATGACAATGTATCTAGTTTATCTGAAGGAGTTCCGGAAGTGAATGTGACAATCATGGGATATAATAATACCGCAATAAACGAAACCATCGCAACCGATGAAGATGGTGTATGGAGATTATTTGTCCCACTTAGAGATGTATATTCAGTGTCAATTGACAAAGAAGGATTCACAAGTGAATCATACGATGTTGAAGAGACAGGTGGATTCCCAGTATACGATACTATTGCTTCTTATGATATTGAGATGAATGCAGGTAATGTCTCTGTTAACGGTACAATAACTGATGTGCAAGGTCCAAGCAGACTTGATGGAGCAACTATTACTCTTTATCCTGCATTAGGAATTGAGAGAGATATAATTACACTCACAGGTACTCTAGACAACGATGTTCTTACATGGGATGCGATTATTACACCAGGTGATTGGATCGTAGTAGTCAAAGAAGCAAACCCTGGTGAAAATGGCGGTGGAATTGCGGTTGGACTACTTGAGGCAAGCGTTGCCGATGGTGGTTCAATAGATTTGGAAATGTCTCTAGGTGGATGGGTTGAATTAACAACCACATGGTTTGATATTGAGAATTTACCGCATCACGCAGGCTCAGATGACGCTAATTATTCTATGATTACTGAACCAGTTGTAGTTGAGGTTGGTATTGGAAATGGTCTGGTTTGGGAAATGCCTATTGCATCAGATGGAACATTGAAAATTCTCTTACCATCTGGTGATTTTGACATTGATTCCTCTTTTATCACAATTCAACACGATGATGAACTTGAGATGAAATACAATGCTGGTGTCAACAGTAATGTTGATGCTGACCTCCAATCATTAACACTTGAGTATAACAGAAGAATCAATTCCGAAACAATTGTACAAGTGGTTAGTGGAAGCATTATCAATGCAGCTACCATTGATGATGATGACAATAAATTGTTGGCTGACGAGTCATTAACAGCAATTGAATTTGATGTTCAAGCAAATTATCTTGGTACAGAGACAACAGATACATTCACCGTCACAGGTCATGTTGATGTTTCTCCAGATGCGGCAGATTGGAATCTCCAATTCTGGAATGGAACTGAATGGGTTAACTCACTGGAGGTCACTCTCGGAATCGGAGTCAATTCGACCGATGATAGTGTTTCAAACAACTCCATCATAAAGGTAAAGTTAACTCTCCCAGATGCTGCAACTGTTTGGCATTTGGAGAATGGGCATACAATCAATGTTAATTTGGACACTGAAACTGGTTCTGGAAGCGAGGTTTCAATTAATGTTCAAGTTCCACAAACCTATGGATTCGACATCACCGATGCTACAGAAGAAGTCGGAATTGCCCCAAGCGGTAATAGAAACTTTGAGTTTACATTAACCAATAATGGAAATGGAGATGACACTTTCATGATTGAATTAGCTGATAACATTCCTACAGGATGGGAGATTACTCCTACAAGTTCTTCTCTGACAATTGCCAAGGGTACAAACAGAATTCAAATGTTCACAGCCTTCGCTCCTGCAGAATTCACATCAGGTAGTTTTACTGTAACAGTAACCGCAACAAGTGAAGATGGTAATACTTCAGAATCCTTTGATGTTATTATTTCTTCTGCACGTATCAAGTTGAGAGTTGATCAAGTTGCCATTGTGCTGCTATCGGACCAAATAGCAGATGTGCCTGGAAACATGGTCATACCGGTTGAAAACTTTGGAACATTAGATGCGACTTCAGTAATAGTTTACTTCATTCCACAAGATTCAGGTGAAGAATTCCAAACTGGTATTGTGGTTCCCGCAGGCCAAACGGTTAATGCAGTATTTGCAATGGATGCAATTAGGGCTGGAATTCACCGGTTTGATGTAAGAGTTGATGTAATCGGTGACGATGCTGACGATGTCGATGTGGAAGTTGATGACTTTGACTACGGTATTGAATATCAAATCAATGAAGATCTAGGTGAAGAATCAATACTTTTCCAAATAGCGATGTTTGCATTGGTAATCTTAGTAATTTACGGTGGCGTCAAGATGTCACGCAATAAGGGAACTACTAAGTTCTGATACTCCATTGTATGGTAATTGGTTTGGTGTTATTCCAGCGTAAGCAAGACATTTGATGTTGAATCATTATTGAACTAACAGAACAAGCATTGAAACGCATTATTGCATTCACTGTGATTAGGGAGTGGTTGAATTGGATGGGCTAGACCGTGTTGACCTATTACCGGAACCCTCGGACAGGAGGATTCTATCGGCAATCGACCCTTCTACTGCAGGATATCAAGATGAATGGAGAGCAGAGGTTACTGGATGGGCTCCGCACTATGCAAAACCGCTTCCTAAAGTTAGAAGAGCACGAATAATCGTAAGCAACATAACAATATTTGCAATAATGTCGGCAGTTCTTCTACTAGTATGGCAATCTGGCTTTCTCCTCATTGAATTATCATCTCCAACATCAGAATGGGCCTTTGAGACTACAGAAATACGTCAATTGCAGGATGAAGGGCTCAATGGTCAAGGAGTTCGAGTTTGCATGGTCGATACTGGATTTTCCCCAATACATTCTTCCTTCGAAGGTGTGGAAATAATCTTCAAGGACATGGTTGGCAATTCCAAAGTGCCAGTTGATTATGGAACAATAGGACATGGAACAATGATGGCTGGATTATTGATTAGCCAAAGTCATCAAATCGGTATCGCCCCCAATATTACATTAGCGGTTGTCGCAGCACTAAGTGATAATGGCGATGGCGAAAATTCAGGCGACGAGAGTGTAGTTGCAGATGCAATTACTTGGTGCCATCTAGACTTTGAAGCGGATATCATTTCATTATCACTTGGAGGCCAGCAAAAACTAGCCAATGAACGAGAAGGTGCCAGCGTGACAGCAGCAAGGATGGCAGTGGATTCGGGAATATTTGTTGTGGCTGCTGCTGGTAATGATGGCGGAGCCGATGATGACGGAATGGTTTCAGCACCGGCAAATGTCGCAAGGGTGATAACTGTCGGTGCTACCACTAGGGGGGGGCAAATTTGGTCCAATTCATCAGCAGGATCACAATTAACCGAAACAGAAGAACCACGCCAAAATCCAAATCTAAAACCTGAAGTTGTTTCTCCAGGACATATGATAATCAGTACGGGGGATAATGGTGATTGGTATTCGAGTAGCGGAACGTCTGTATCTACTGTATTCGTTTCCGGAGCTTTAGCACTGATCTTACAAGCACATCCCCAACTAAAACCTAATCAAGACTCAAATGGTTCTTGCATTGACTCTGTGAAAATAGCACTGATGAATTCTGCACAACAGAACGAATTCGCTTCAACTCATGATAATCATTGGGGATATGGGGAATTAAAATCTCAATTATGGCTTCAAGAAATATCCAATTCGGAGCAATGTTAATTCTAATTAGCAAACCCACTAATTGTTGGTTATCAGTGGAAACGAGGGTGCTGCGACATAATATGCGCCAAAATCCAGCCAAATGATTTGATATTATCACCTCTATATGATACTATTAAGGCCAAAATATTGATATTATTGGCAGCATTTGATACTATTGTTCTGATAATTAAGGCGCAGTGTTATATTCAAGTGGATAATGGCATTGTTTACGAGGTGGACAATTTGTCAATACAGTCATCCCACAAGAGCCTATCATTGGTAATGCTATTATTACTATCCAGTTTTACTGGGTTAATCGCATTGCCATCAGCATCAGCAGTGAACGAAACTAATTCAGGTACAATTACTGGAACTGAAACATGGTCTGGAACCATGAATCTTAACGGTGATATACTTGTCGCTGAAGGTTCTAAGTTAATTGTAAATGCAGGAACTACGATCAATATTCCCTATGGAAAATTCATTGATGTAGCAGGTGCAATCTGTATCGGTGATACGGCATGTGGCGCATCATCTGGTTCTGCTTCCAATAAGGCTCGCTTTGTTTGGAGTTTGCCAAGCGATAGCGAGTACACCAAAGTTGGACGTTGTTATGATAATACGACTTCATATCTCAATAATATCGACGCTGCATGTGGTTCTGGAATGATTATTAGAAGTACAATTAATCAAGCATTAACCTCAATTAATTTTGCTCATTATGAAAATGCATATGGTATTCCAATGTATGTATCATCAATTCAATCAGTTCAATATGGCGCATTAGTATTTGAAGGCTCTTCAACAACTGCAAATGGCATTTCTTTCACAGACATCAACACTTCCAATGTATTGGCAGTTGATTTCGCATCACCATTACTCAAGGATTCATCGTTCACATTGGGTGTAGATGGTAGAGAATATGATGCAGCGGCAGTCCGAGCATATGGTGCAGGTGCAGGAATTCTTGCAACATTTAGGATTGAAAATTCAGTATTCACTGGTGACGATAGCGACGATTGTGGTCAACAAGGTGGCGGGCGTTCCCTTATTTATCTTGAGGATTCATATATTGGATTAAACAATTTGGAAGTTAGAGATAACACTTATGGATTATTTTTGAAGGGTTCCTCAGGCTATCTCTCAAATTCAACTGTGACTACAAAATGTAACGCAATTGACACAAACTCTCACAAAGAGACTGGAAATTTCAAACACACTTTGACTATTGATGACACGGTAATCACAACCGCTGAAGGTGCTGGAATTACTGCTTATGACGGCGCTATTGTTGTGATTAACAATGTTGTAATATCTGGTGCATCAGATGGTTCAGGAATTGGAGTGAGTTCTTCCACATTGGAAATACATCACAGTACTATCGGACCGATTGGTGGCTGGAACGGATTATGGATTTACGGTACTTCAGATGTAGTTGCTGAAAATAACACAATTCAGGATACGGCAAAGGAGCCGATTCTAATTGGCGAATACCACTTTAAGGATCAAGGATGGCAAGTTCCGTCTCCTACTGCTGCCCGACTCTATCTTGCAAATAACATTATTTCAAACAATTCTGGCATCTGTAACTCACAAATGTATGGGGGCGATTTCCCTTGTCCAGCAGTACATGTTTTCATGTCTTCAGCAACAGTTTATGATAATACAATTTCGGGCAATCAAGGAGATATTATTAGAGCAAAAGGTTCAATTGTTAATGTACAACGCAATGTTGCAGATACCGCAGGTGCCTTTGCTGCCAACATCTCGCACTACGATGATAACTATGGAAATAAGTTTGGAAGTATTGGATATTTTTCCGGTAATACGTGGACAAATGCATCACAAATTTACAATATAACCGAATCAAGAGTGACAGTACAATCTGAGTATATTCCAGACCCTAGTGCAGGAGAATTATATCCTGTTAGTATTCGCTGGTTAGGTTCAGAATGTCCGTGGGTTCAAGATGAATGTCTTCAAGTGCCTCCAACCAAGGTCAAACCTCCTCGCTTTATGCCACTTGCACTAGAAGTAGTTGAGAACTCTACAGTATTTACATACGCAGATTTACAAAATTTTGATTCTTCTAAAGTACACACTCAAGCACAAAATTCTGCTTGGGGTGCACAAGTTAGGGAAGGTGAACTTGTTAGATACCAAGTAAAGGCAAAGAATAGCAATGTTGCAGGTGCCACAGTTGTTATCAGCGATGCAAATGGTTTGCCATTGTACACTCTCGAAACTGATTCATTCGGATTTACCCAACAAGTTTCACTTCCGAGTGATTTCCTGTTGGACCGAAATTGGAATCACCGAGTAGGAGAGACCAATGTTCAAATCCCTGGTACAAATGTTACTGTTGATGAGAATTCATGTGCTGATGGATATGATAATGATGGAGACACATTTATTGATTCCAAAGACCTTGCTGTGGATATTTCTGACACCTCCAATTGCGAAAATGGCAATCGTGAAATGCCATTCTACAGTGTAAGTGCATACATGTTTGGCAAGGGTACAAAAGATTTCAATTATGTTCTTTCAGGACCAATTGATGATGTAATCAATTTGTACAACAGAAAACCTAGTGTTACAGTAGAGCAAAACGATGGTTTCTCATTCGCAATAACTGCAGTACTTACAGGTTCTGCATGGGATGGACATGGAGCTCCATATGCAAACGACATTATTGCCTATGATGCACAATTTGGTCTGGTAAAGAAAGTAGAAATTCAACCACCGGGCTCTAACGATTGGTATTCAGCAGTAGATACATCTCAGTCAAATGGTGAGATTACACTTTCAAATCATCCATTCAGAACATGGTCCTTTACATGGGATTTGTCAGCCCATCCCGAAGGAGAAGGTGATGTCACTTTCCGTGTCCGCTCATATGATGGACTTGATTATTCTCCAGTTGAGGTTAGAAAATTCAAGTTAAATCTTGTTGCTCCAACAATATTGGTTGATACTCCAAATGATGGAACGAGCCACGATTCTGGTAGAGTAATCTTCTCCGGTACTGCTTCTGACCCCTATTCTGGGACATGGGGTAGTGATATCAAGGGAATTTGGTTTGACATTACAGGTCCAGATAATTCACAAGGAGATCCTTATCGTTCCCATTTCGATGTAACTGGTTCTACTGCATGGTCCTATGAATGGCACTTTGATGAATTACCAACGGGCCAATACACATTTGAGATTTGGGCAAGTGATAGCGATTTCTGTATTGACTTGGTAGGTACTTGCTCCTCTGAGACGAGAACTTTGCAAATTAATAATGACAACCAAGTGCCAATTGTTCAAATTAGTGAACCATTAGATATGGATTTAATTAGAGCATCTGAAGACACTATTATTCAAGGTGTGGCAAGAGATAACGATGGACAGGTAACAAGAGTGGAAATAGAGATATTTGACTTAGCCAGTGGATATGTACTGAATAGTGGCCCTAATCCGGTAACCAATTTTGCTCCGAATGGTGCATGGTCTACAGTATGGGATACTTCAGATTTAATTCACGACCAACAGTATGAACTGGTTGTCCGTGCATATGACGGTGAAGATTATTCAGCGGAGGTTAGAAACCGCATCATTATTGACAATCCTACCGACCTCAACAACATGCCACCTATATTCAATGATACAGGATGGGCAAGTACAGTGACAATCTTCTGCGACGCGCAATCATCTTCGATTGACAGATGTGGTTCTGGCGCAGTTATTGATTTAACAAAGTACTTCAGTGATCCAGATGGAATCGGTAGCACAGCTGAGGCATTAGCATTTGATATCTATGATGATTTATCTAATTTGGATGACGATGATTACGGTTGGCTGTTCACCATTAGTGCTCAAGGAGTTGCAACATATAATCCAACCACTCGTTCGGATAGTACAGTTTCAGAATGGTCCTTAGTAGGTGTCATATTTGAAGCAAGAGATATTCACGACTCAGTGATATATTCACACAAAGTGAATATTGTCGTGAAGTCAGTTTCATTTTCAGTGCAAAGAGTTGATACAGGTGATGTTGATTATGGACAACCGGCTCAATTTATCGGGCAAGGATTGCCGGGAAGTACTGTTAAAGCATTAATTCAGCAAGGCGGTATGAGAGTTAACTCAACAAGAGTTCTATCGGATGGAACTTGGTCAATGGATATTTCCACAAGTCAATTAAACACTGAGGGTACAAGAAATATCATCTTCGAAATGGACGGACAAACTTTCCAAGACCCTGACACTTCAGCAGACCAATCATGGTCACTGAGTGTTGCAAGTGAGTCTGGTGCTACAGGTGGGATTATGACGGTTGTATTGGTGATAATTGCTGTGATAGCAATATTAGCGGCAGGAGCATTTTTCTTTATTGAATTTGAAGATTTGGATGAAGATGAAGTTGAAGTAGCAGATCAAACTGCTGAAGTTGAAGAAGACACATATGCTTGGGGTAAGGCAAAATTAACTCCTGAACTCCCAGTAGCAGCAATTGTACCCGAATCAGTTCAACAAGCCGCAACACCCGAGGTTTCTCAGCACCCAGGATGGTTGTGGGATGCAGAAACAAATCAGTGGGTAGCAGACCCAAATTTTCAACAATGAGTTGAAGTTTGACTGACATCTATCACCGATAATGTTGAAAGGCTTAGTATCAGGAGAGATAATATGGCCGCAAATCAAAAGCCCGGCGTTCAAGAAAGAATACTACTTCATCTACTTGATTATTCGGATTATAAAGCCAGTGTAGAAGTTCCTTTTGCTCTTTCGCAAATGGGAATAGCGAATGCGGTTTCAATAGCCCGTTCAAATGTTCCACGGGCAATTGCAGGTCTCAAAGATCAAGGCCTATTAGTCGAGAGGCAAGCACACGTCAAAGGGGTTTCACGAAAGCGTAAAGCATACTTCCTTACCGAACCGGGAATGAATTTGGCAGATGATACATGGAAGAGATTACGAGATTTCCCATTTAGAGCAATACTAGAGGGTGGAAACACAGTTACAACAACACTCGGTAATGCAAACCAAGAATTGCCTTTTTCAATGAGGCCAGTTGACCTCATTCGATATCTAGATGATAATGGAATATTGGACACAAGATTGCTTTCAAAGGAATTGGTAGAGAGAGATTTGTCTAAACATGTTGAGAAGCAATTGGTAATAGCACTCGGCGACCTACCAAGGTTAAGGCATTTTTACGGCAGAGAACAAGAACTCGATAACATGGTAAATTTACTTGATGCAAGAGCAACAACCTTGCTAATCCCTGGAATCGCAGGAATCGGAAAAACCACGATAGCTAGTAAATTGATTGAGAGATTCATGCACCGTCGAAATCTATTGTACCATCGTTGCCAAGACTGGGAAGGTTCTCGTTCATTCTTTGATTCGGTTGCAGATTGGTTAGCAAATATTGGAGATTCAAACTTTGCTGATTACCTTGCAGCAACCCCTGTTCCAAAACCGTCAGAGGCTGCTCGTTTACTAGTAGATGCACTGGAGGGGACTTCAGCACTGATAGTTGTCGACGACTTCCACAAAATTGCAGATTCAACCCTTCACAAGACTTTCCAAGCAATGTCATTGGCTTTATTGGGTAGTGAAGAAGAAATCGGCTTGGTAATATTTTCACGCTCTTTCAAACCTGTTGTTCCTACCACTGATGCAGAAGGAAGAATTACTAGTTTAGTATTGCCTCTTGAAGGTTTAGATAGTGAGGCTGGAAGAAAGTTATTGACAAGTTTTGAGTCTCTTGAAGATGAACAATGGTTGCACATCCACGGACTGTCAAGAGGCCATCCTCTAGTTCTAGAATTAATTAATCGTGGAGCAAGTGCCGGAGCGTTCCACGAAACATTGGAAAACTATGTGTCGGTTGAAATCTTCTCAAAATTAAGTGCAAAGCAAAAGCAGGTACTAACTTGTCTAGCAATTTTTAGAGAGCCAGTAAAATTGGAAGCCTTAGCAGCCCAAGGTTTGGACACCGATGAATTGGATTCATTGGTCGAACAGGGATTAGCCCGCGATGTTGATACAGAAACTTATGACCTGCACGACTTAATCCGAGAATTTTTACTTCGTTCATTGGAAGATGGAGTTAGAAAGGATGTTCATAGTAAATGCAGTGATTGGTACCGGTCACTAAAACCCACACCAGATGTGTCAATCGAATTAATTTTCCATCTAACAAAGTGTGATTGTGGAGAAGAGGCAGCAGATTTAGTTGTGGAACAGGGTCGAGAAATCGTCAGTCAAGGTCACATGGAACTTCTTGGATTAATTGAATCCATTCCTGTAGATAATTTGAGCATTTTGATCAAGACAAAATTATACCAATTGAGAGGAGAAGTATTGGTCTTGTTAGGGCGGTTTTTGGAGGCAGAGGAAATATTGCAACAGACCAAGATATTTGCTCGTTCAGAAGGATCGACAATTATTGAGGCAGAAGTGCTATCGGCGTTAGCAGATATCGCACTGAAGCAAGGAAATTCAGATGATGCATTATCAATGCACCGAGACGCCCTTGAGAAGTTTATTGAATTGGATGATGCCAAAGGTGCAGCCCGCTCATACAATAACATGGGATATCTGCTAAGAAGGCGCAATGATAAGGCAAAGGCATTGGAGGCATATGGGGAAGTTGAAAAAATACTTTCTCAATCAGATTCACAAGAATTGCTTGGAAGCCAGTTGATATTAGCAAGAGCATTTATTGAATTAGGCGAAATTGACAGAGCAAGAGACCATGCGCTTGCTGCATTTGAGAAGACCGATGGTATTGATGATGTACAATTACATGCAAGAGCCCAAGCAGTTCTCGGACGTTATTACGCAAAGGTTGGCGATTCCGACGTCGCATTGCATCACTATTCATCTGCATTGGATACAATGGGGGATGCTGGCGATTTGATTTCATTAGTAGAAATTACTACTTTGCTCGGAGAAGTATTGCAGGATGCAGGTAGAACTGAAGAAGCGATGGAGCACTATAGAGAAGCTCTAGTAATAGCAGAAGCAAATGACCTACGAATGCAAATTGGTGAGTTGCTATCACGCCTAGGTGGCGTGGCAACAGATAAGCAAAGAAGAATGGAATATCTTCAAAGAGCATTATCAGTATTTAGAGAACTGGGTGCAAAGTCAAGGATGCAAGAAGTTCAAGCACAAGTTCACCGAGCAGTAATGTCACGATAATCCACATTACATTGATTGCGGCCTATCGAGTTGAATAGAAGTAATCCCGTTATTGTGAACTACCCAAATTTTTGTAGCCCCTGCAAGAGAGATTTGCCCTTCGTGAGAACCACTACCAGTTCCAGAAATTAGCACACTGGTATCTAATGTTCCTCCCTCATCAACCAAAGAAATTTCAACATCGGTTAGAATCAATATAAATTTTGATTCATCCGCTTCAGAATTTCTCCATTCAACAGATTCAGCATAATTTGCCCCATCGATACGACTTGCTTCATCTGCTCTTTCAACAGCAGCGGCAATGTCATCCATATTTGCTTCAATTGCAATTTCATTCCACCTACTGCGTGTTGCAGTTTCAATGTCCCAAGCCCAAACTGAAAACATTGTTAGCAATAATACGCCCAAAAGGAAAGTAAAAATATAACCCAATTCCGTGGCTGCAGCATGTTCATCCCTGCGTAATTCAAATTCTATCATTAGATCTCCTCCCTAACATCAACAGTCAATGATGACATCTGCAATGTAAACTGGATTGCATCTCCATTGGTGTGCCAAATCGATTCAGAAGTTCCGTAACTAGGGTCGGGGACCCATCCCACATAATCGGTTAGAAGATCTATTCTGCCGGGATAAATAGTCCAATCCTCACTTGATTCTAGACCGTCTGCAGAACCCTGTGCAATCACCTCGCCGTAAGGTGATGACCAGCCTCTACGAACTTCATAGGCCGTAGTTGATGCAAGTGATTGGCGATGCTCCAATTCAATGTCAAGGATAATTTTTCCACCACCACTAAGGCTGTTTGAGGATGGGTGCAATGATGGAATAGTAGCAGCAAATCGTGGTCCAGGGCCACCTCTATCGGATGGTGGCAACACTACGAATGCATTGAACTCGGGATGGTTGGTAACAACTGCACCGCCACTATATGCAACTTCCATCCCCATTATGGATGAGGAAAACTCGTATGTTAATCTTGAGAGATGGAATGCCCAAACAGTACCAATCGTTGAATAGGAATTTGCTCCTTCAACCCCCAAAACAGATATTGACATACTAGAAGGGTGATATCCATTCTTCCAACCATCGACCAAATCAACTTCTGAACGGCCAGAGAATGATTGCCAAGGTAGTGAAGTCGTAATCCATCCACTGGCTTGGACATTTATTGCTACACATCTTTGTTCTCCATCATGCATTGCTTGTATTAGTCCATCATCACCTGATAGATGATGGACTCTAATCGGATTACCATCAGCTACTATTTTGCTAGTTCCTTCAGATGTTGTGATTGTAGTCGATGGAGAATCAATTGTCAGTATTGCGGAATGATTAGCGCTCATACTCGCATTGTATTTGGTTAGAACTCCTTGTAGCGATGAGATTAACTGATGTTGTATATTACTTTCAGATTGATGGTGATAGAAAGTATTTCCTGAACTTGCTCCAGTATCATGAGCAGAAAGCAAGGTGACAGAACTTACATTTTGCTGCATTATTGTACTGCTTGATGCAAACCATGAAATGAAAACATCAGAACTAGCGTCAATAATAGGAGAGCCATCTATTGATGCAGGTGGCCATGAAATAAAGGATGTTGATTGCCCTGGAACAGAAGTACCGCCGCCTTTCCAAGTAATTGTTACTGAATCTGATTGAGGATTTGTTATCGCTAATTCACCTGTTAGCGCTGGTGTGTTAAACTCATGCCCAAGCAAAGCACCATTGTTAGAAGGCCACGGAGTACTTCCAATACCTCCGTCAATATTAGTGCGTAATAATATACGTGAATTAGCACTTGTTGAAACATGAATCACATCAGATGTTTGCAAATCAATTATGTGAGTTGATGCAACGGCAATTCGGGAAGAACCACTTGGTAGAGAGTAACTCGTAGTGGTATTCATATCCCCTGATATTCTAACTTGGTTAGCAATGTCGCTGACTATATGAATTTGCGATTGTCCAGCTGGTAACGGTATAGACCAAGAACGCCCAGTATTGTCCACCGGAGATTTATCATTTGCTGAAACGACTGTTGCACCACCATCTCCCATTGAGAATAATAGCGATAATTGATGTGATGATTTCAATGTCAGTTCTGCAATATCCTGCAAATCTAATGTGTGAGATTCATCCAGTGTCAATGAGAGTTCTTGCTTTGTACCATTTTGGTAAATGTCAATGTCAATAGGGCCCAACGGCATCGCTAATCCTGGTGAAGCAGAAAATAGCACTTCATCAACCCAACTCGGTATTGAATAAATGTAAGGATTTTGTGGGCCGAGTCTAAGGTCGTCAATGCAAATTGATTTCACTTCACTTTCCGAATGACGTATTTCAATAGAGTCATCAAAATCCAATGCACCTCGCATTCGCAATGAATTTCCCTCAAACCATGTTGCTGAATACCACATTCCCCCTCGAGTCTTATCCCACATGATATTTCCTTCTAACGGGATTAATTCAACTTCGGTTGAATCACCTGGCATTCCGGATTCACTTAATTCAGCAGTTTGTTTTGCCATCAATGTCATTTGAGCCGACATATCATGTCTTTCCACAGAACCTTGCAATTCTTCTATCACGGGAATCATTGAGATCATCATCATTCCAATAATGGATAATACTCCCCCGAATAACATAACTGTAGCAACGGCGGCACTGACCGCTTCTTCATTTCTTACCAAGTCATACCTCATCGACTCACCTCAATTCTTTGTAGGTCAACCTCTAAGTTGAGAATTGTATCTTGAGTTTCTATAGTAAAACCATCAGCACCGCTTGCTCTTTGGTAAGGAGCGTACCCTGTGTAGGTGTCAAGTGTACCACTCGCCCGAAATATCTTGTAATCAGTTAACCAACTATCATGGTATTGTGGGGTAATCACATCATGCAAGTAATTGTTAACAATGAATCGGACATTATATGCTTCACCAGTGAACAAAGTCAAGGCGCCCAACGACTCAAAGTTAACAGCGATTGTATTGGAGGAGCCAAGACTCCCATTCAATGTGATATCGGTTAGTAAAATAGAGACACGAAAATCGCCATTAGCAAGTGAGTCAATTTCCATATTTGGCAAGCGGGCTAATTGCCACGGTTCATTTGGGAATTTGGTTGCTCTTGCATTATTCATCAGTGCTATTTGGTGTTCACCTGCACCAAATGAAGTTGTGATTGTTAATCCGGACAATAAAATTTCAAATTGCCTGTGAATAGGGGTGTTATCTTCATCAAAAACAGTTATCATCATCCAATGTTGGTTACTGATATTATGTTGAATGATGACCGCCTCATGAGATGCCTGAAATGATTGCGTAAAACTTGAATCTTCATTCTCAATTAATACACTACGAGCTGTTTCATTGGCCGATAATATCGTCAAAGTTGTATAATTCAGGTTAATTATCTGAATGCGTTCTGAACTGACTAAATCAGCAGCAATGGACCATTTTTCAACATTTTCAGTAGGCCTCAATATTGTTGATTTCAATGAATAAGTATTGCGAATACCAGTATTCTCAGGCAAGGAACCAGCAACATCGAGCCGGTCATCTATACTACCTGCAATATTAACGGCCGATTTCCAATTGGTATTGTCTTGAAAATCCACAAGATATGGATTTAGGAAAACCCAAACCCCTCCCATTATTGTGATGACCATAGCCATCATCATTATGACTCCAAGAACTTCGCTAACCGCCCTTTCATCAGCGCAAGATGAAGTGCGAGAGCGAGCGTCGGGTAACAACTTCACAAACAGCCCACGACACTTACCCCATTTAGCACTTGACCTTTTCACCCCCCAAAGGGGGTGATAATTTTGTATTGAGTACTCATTCAACGATTTAATTCGGCAAGCATTTGGGTTTTTACCGGAGCATTCTTGCCAATGAAATGAGTAATTTCAGGGCCGTCTTGAGATGAGACATGTATGTCTCCATCAAAAACCTCATCAATGTAAAATAGCACAGTGGATTCAGCAAGATGAGGCTTGTTATTTTTTTCACTCAAATGAGTTAGAGAGATACTCCTCGTTTTTTCGGTACAAACCATTGACAAAAACTCACCGGTTTGGTCATTGGAAAGGTGCCCACCCCTGCCACTAATCCTCTCTTTCAATGAGTAGGGATATGGTCCGGTCATTAGCCGGTTAGTATCATAGTTAGCCTCAATAGAAATGTGCTGGCAACCTCGAACATGTTGTACTAATTCATCTGTCCATGAACCCAAGTCTGTGATGATGGCAGCTCTCTCACCAGAATGGTTGACTATAAATGCCACATTATCCGCACCAGCGTGTGGAACTGGCACTGCTAATATTGATAAATCGCAACCAATTTTTACGATATCTAATGATTCAAAATATTGGGTTTTCATAGGGTCCAAATCTAGTTCTTGAACCGTCCTTTCATTTGCGATTACGGGGATATTCCATTTGTTCTGAGCAATGCGTGCACCACCACCATGGTCACCGTGATGATGAGAAATTACAATGCAATCAATTTCTTGTGGAGAAATTCCAAGAATCGCCAATCTTTTCTCCAACTGTGCGCCGCTAAACCCCTGATCAATTAACACCTTGACATCATCAGATTCCAATAGCGTGGAGTTGCCACGACTGCCAGTTCCTAGATGAGTAATTGATAATGACATCGCGACCAAATGTAGCCTGACGCGTACGGGCTTTCAATAAACCCCCTGAATAGTGACAAGGTCGTGTGGTTTATTGAGAAGTAACAATTCACCAATGCTGAAAATATTGGATAATAAGCAGAATATGTGCCACTAATTATCTTATACAATATGAAGTAATGTCCGAACAGTGCACCACCACCCTCATAAGTAGTGTTTTGAGGTTGACAGTTTAGCGAAGCGTATGCTTTGTCAAGGTGAATCAATTGCGTCGCAGTCAAACAACATTGCTCACAACATTAGCAGTCATAGCAAGTTTGCTATTTATGTCACAATTTCCAGCGGTTTCTCCGGTTTCGAATATTCACCCCAATGATACAGAGGGAGCAAAACCTCCGGTAACTGATACCGACAAAGATGGAATCCCCGATGTTCACGAAAATTTATTTCAAGAATGGATGAATTGGAGTACTATTGATGGTAGAGATGTGATAATTCCCGGAATGGACAAGGATAATGCTGCAGATGCATTAATCGATATTGACAAAGATGGATTAAATGCCACAGAAGAATATTGCTGGCCATATCCCGCAAACTGTACTGAACCTGGTTTTGCCCGTGGACTTACCGGTACGATAGATGAGGAAGGCAATAGACAATATCTTGACCCACGTGTTTCCGACACCGATGGTGATGGAATGCCAGATGGTTTTGAAGCATATATGTGCGCAAGAATCGGAGGCTTTGATCACTCTAAACTTCGTTTCGATTGTTTTAGATTTGACCCATTGAATTCATCAGATTTTTTCGATGACCCTGATGAAGACGGTTTTGATGTAAATAGAGATGGCGAATTATCATTATCTGAGATGTTCACCTCTCCAGAAGAATACCGTTTCGGAGCACCTTCTAATTATACTGCTGAACTTGATGGACTCTGGTGTTCTGCAACGTTGCCTCAGGGCTCGGTATTGAGGAGTTGGCCGTATTTGCAATCAGGAGATAATGCAACATTCAAAAACTTATTATCCGCATGCACTACCAATGCTACCAATGTTGTCGACGAAGATTTGTGGCTTGGTACCGACCCACTACTAGAAGATTCAGACCGTTATCACTGGGATGGATTTTCCATTAGGAGATTATTCCCAAGCTATGGTGATGGTATGCCAGATGGATGGGAAGCGCATTTCGGTTTAGATCCATTAAATAGAACTGATGCACTTCTTGACATAGACATGGATGGCTGGGATTTCAATCGTGACGGAGTAATTTCTCCTGATGTTAGCCGTACGCTCACAGCACTCAAAATTGGTGAAGAATTATCTAATTTTGAAGAATACTTGATACACTATGATAATGGAAATACAATAATTCCAGGATTAAAAACTGCATTCTTAGGAGCAGAGGAATCTACCTCCTCTCAAATCCCTCTAAGTTTCACTGCTAGTGAGGATGAAATGAGCGTTATTCACTACGATATTGTGGATTTAGACCTAAATGGTGAACAAATGTATATAACCACTAAGTATGGTATTACCGTTCTTGATTATGATGCAAAAACAAGTGCAGACCAATGGATGCCGCAAGGTGTTGAATTATTCGATTCACTTATTTTGACACAAGATTCAATGGCATATGCAATGGTAATAGCAACATCGATTGGCATGGTCGTTGCACCTTTGCAAGTAGATGGTGGATTATCCCAATTATCTTCATGGAATTGGGCCGAAATCGGCCAGATAAACTCCTTGCAGTATTTGAATATTGAAGGTTCTACACAACAAATATTGGCCCTTGGCGATGCTGGTGTAGGCAATGTACTGGAAATTGATGGGGAAGCAAGCATTGCTGCTATTCACGAACTTGGAACTGGAATAAAGAGTGCATTATTTGAAGCCAATGCGAGTGTTTCATCAATAGCCCATGGTTACCCTAATGGTGGCGCGTTAACTCTGTATATTGGAACCGATAGAGGTTTATTGATTTCTGAAACCGCTTCTGCAAGGGATGATTCTTCAGCAGTTTGGAGATTCTTTTACACACCCGAATCAACAGGTATTCCTGCTGTTGTTGATGAACTTAGAAGTTTACCATTGGGAGTTATTGGCAACCCAGCAGAGGTGAGAGATGTCGTCCTTGATGGTTCTAATGCAGCAAATTCCCAAGTACTTTGGTTTGGGACTCCAGCGGGATTGCATCGCATGGACCTACTAACAGATACTATTACTCATAGTGGCGGATATCAGCATCCAGGAATTGATGGAATTGCAATAAAAGAAACTAATGATATTTATTCAATATATCCAACAGGTGATGAAATCCTAATTGGAAGTGCTTGGGGCGTGTGGGCTATTGCAGGAGATTACTCAACCGTTTATGGTCTACAAAAGCAAGAGAGAATTGCTGGAGAAATTGTTGCTATTAGCGTCTTGGATATTGATGGAAATAATACAATCTTTGCAGGAGCAAGTCCAGGACGATTTGCCAATTTAGAATTGATTGACCCTGGGGCAAATGATTCAGATAATGACGGAATGCCTGATGGTTGGGAAATTGCCCACGGTCTAGACCCAACAGATCCATGGGATGCACATTTAGATACTGATGCAGATGGATTGGACCTTGATCAAGATGGATTTTTGGACCGCCTTTGGACTAACTTAGATGAATTCCGTTATGTAAAAACAACGGAAAAGGGTTATAATTCTTCAAACCCAAGAGCAGGAGATAGCGATGGAGATGGTTTGCCTGATGGTGCAGAATATTTCGGATATTATTTCGAACAAAGTACCCTATGGTGCCACTATACTGTGCAAGGTGAGTATATCTGCGGAGATTCTGCTGGATTATCAGCAAATGCGACTTATCTCAGTTTGACAAGTTCAGATACAGGTTCGGATCCAATGAATTGGGATTCAGATGGTGATGGAATGCCTGATGGTTGGGAAATTCGCCATAGGAGATGGATTGGTGCATCGTTTAATGGAGGGAATAACTGGACCTTGGACCCTATGCGTCCTGAAGATGCCGAGTGGGATGCAGATGGAGACGGATTAGCAAATATTTGTGAATATCAATGGTCCTTGGTTAGAGGTGCAGCAATTGAAGGATTGTTGTTGGAAAGTCATGGTGAATCCTCAGAATCTGCTGAGCAGTGGTTCATAGCAGATCCCAATAATGTTGATTCAGATGGTGATAGCCTTCCAGATGGTTGGGAGTCCAAAGGTTCCTGCACATGGGATCCTTCGCGAATTGGGATAAACCCTTTAAATTCTTCAGATATCTTAGAAAATCCTGATGGTGACGGTTTTGATATCAATCATGACGGAATAATACAGCAGAATGAGGCATTTGTCAATTGGCTGGAATTCCATATACGCAACAATTTGTTTGATGGCAATCAAACTTTAGATGGAGTCGCGCTACCAAATGGTCTATCAACTGATCTATTCCAAAATATCAACGATTATGGGATTCCCGAGGCTAACTTTGGCGAAAGGGCTAGCGGGGCGATTACAGCCACTCAAAGTTCATCGATTTTAGGTGCATCAGACCCTCTTAGTGCAGATTCCGATTCAGATGGTATGCCCGATGGTTGGGAAATATGGTATGCACGTTGGGATATATTGGCTGATGAATGGACCCTTAACCCACTAGATGCAGCGGATAGATGGCAAGATGCCGACGAGGATGGGATGACCAATTGGGAAGAATATAATTCAATCGCGCCAGAACTGTCCGAAACTAATGAAAATCGCACATCCCCACAGTGGTTCGTGACTACGGTTGGTAGCGCTTATGCACTACAACAGTGGCCTAGTATTCTAATCTCAGAATCATTCGGCAGCTTCCTCACTCCCGAACAAATTAATTTGACTGGATTAACAGCCGACCCGAATAATATTGATACCGATGGTGATGGTATGTTAGACGGAGTAGAACTTCTATTCACCTCTTGGAATGATTCGGCACAAACATGGACGCTAAATCCGCTTGTTGCTGGCGATGGAAATTTCGATAGTGACGGTGATGGACTAACTGACAAGCAGGAGTTTGACTTGGTAAATTCAAATCCAGATAATGGTGGTAACCATCCATTTGATGCACCATTAATGCACATTGATGGTGACTTACATCAGCCGACTGAAAAAGCGCAAAGAGTATTCAATATATTGATCACAAAGGAAACCAGAGGCAAGAGATTGCTCGATGATTTCAATGACTGGCAGCAGGGTGAGCCTCCAAATTCGTTCATCTCAATGCTAATGGGTATTACCGACCCAACTTTACCAGATACTGATGATGATGGGATGTATGATGGATTTGAATATTGGTTTACTCAATGGGATCTAGAAGAAAACCGCTGGAGTATGAATCCTCTAATCGACAGCGATGTTCATTTGGATACTGATAATGATTCATTTGATTGTGATGGCGATGGAGACATTTCTGCAGATGAGCGCTTTTCAAATCTAAGAGAGTGGGAGTCAAGAACTTGGGGTAAGTACCTGAACAGGGATTCTGTTCCAGCAAATGTTGGAATCATTGATTTTGGTGAGGATGCGATAGCTGCTTATGTTGAGGAATTAGGATTCTCTCAATATCAAGCACGACTTGCCTTGTATAATGATTTCATTGAAAAGGATCAGGAAAGTGCAGACAGAATGGCAAAATTAAATTCTCTTGATCCTGATAATTTCAACCGCACGTTAATCGGTGTCTCCGACCCAACACATTCGGACTCCGATGGAGACGGTATTCCAGACGGTTGGGAGTATTGTTATGCTACATATGGTATGTCTGGATTGGGCACTCAAAACCATTGGGCCAGCAATCCAGTTAATCCGTGGGATGTTGATTATGATGGAGATAATGACGGTTGGTATAACCGTACAGCATTCGACACCCCTGCAGACCAAGGCAATTGGAATGAACGTGTATTCACTCCTTCCGGAGTTATCGTTCAACCAGGAATTGGAGATTTACCATTTACCAATTGGATGGAGTGGGATAATTCAACCCGTCCTGACAAAAATGATAGCGACGGAGATAGTATTACTTACACCACTATAATTGTGAATGGCCTCGTCACTTCACATAAACAAGATTTCAATCTTTCAGATGGCCGTGAAGTTTTCAAATACGCAACAAATCCAAGTGATAATGACAGTGATGGTGATATGTTACCAGACTGGTATGAATACAAAAAGGGATGGAATGAAGATAATGACAATTATAGCACATATATGCAAATTGAAGTAATTTGGATAGATGCTATAACCGGTGGCGTGTGTGATACTTCTACAATGTCATGTCTACCACTTTCACAGCAAGGTGCAAATGGGACTTTGGGACGACCAGATTTGGCCTTTACTTGGTTCACACTGGACCCGACAGATTCAATTGATGCCAATTTCGACCCCGATATGGATGGGAATTGGGATTGCAGTGGTGCTGGTTGTAATTATGAACCATATACTAATTTCCAAGAATTCTATGCGATTACAGATAAAGATTTGACAAGTCCAAATGCAGTCCGGTTGAGCGGTATGGTCTATCAAGGAAATCCTGTTACAGAATGGTGGCAATTACGAGGCGCGTTACTTCATATCGGATTATTTGATGAGTCAACAAGTAATTATTTGAAGATGGATCAATCACACGGTGCTGATATTAGATATGCCTATATTGTTGATGATAAGGATACTAATTTCCTCCTACTCGATTCATCAGATGATGTAATTCTACTAGCAGGTAACCGAACAGACCAATGGGATATCTATTACGCTGGCTCTCCAAACACGTCACCTGTTAGAAGTGTGGGCGAGCATGAATTGGGATGGTATTATCTTGATTTGGACAATGACCACATTTCTGAGGGTAGTGACCCGATGAATTGGGATACCGATGGTGATTGGATGGTCGATTGGTTTGAAGTTCATGATGATGAGAACGATGGAATAAGGGGCGATTCATCACCAATCCGCTATGATTCGCGTCAAACCGCTTGATAGTTCATCATTTTGTGTTATAAATGCCATGTTGTAACTATAAATACTAATTGATCATAAAAAGAGAGAAAACTATTGTCCTGTAAGCGGTTAATTCAAAGGCTCAAGCCATTGTGGAGAGGTAGGTGAGTCATATGACAGCAACATCTTCTCCCGGTCGCGGAATAATGTATCTCTTATTCGCGATTCTAATTTTGTCACCAATGACTCCACTTGCAGACATTATTATCGATGAAGTTGAAGCTGCGGGGGTTGCTCGCCATGTTTACGAGTTTAGTGATGGTTCTACCGAATATATTGCTCTCTTCCAAGGCGCTAATCCGGACACTGGAGCGCAAATCACTCTGCCTAAGGGTGCATTGGTTACTGATGTGACAATGACACTTTCAGGAGCCAGTGCCACTGGTTGGAGTCAAAAAGTTACAGATGACCGAGCGCAGTGGATTAGAGGGACAGATTCAATGACCGATTCACGCAGTGGTGATCTCAGTCTCGCTTTGGCCTCTCCTGAGCGTGAATTTTTCCCGCATGGCTATGATGAGACTGTAAATTCAAATTCTGATGCTTGGTTAGATAACGGTTCATATTCACTACGCCAACCTCATACTTCTAATTCTACCGAGTCTAGATTTTCTACTCAAGTCACCAAGACCTCATCTAGTTTAATGGCTCAAGGACAAGGCGCAGTATTGAAGCACCATGATTGGTTATTTTTGTCGACTTGGTCTTCCTCCAAATTTAGCAATATTGTTCAGAAATTGTATCCAAACAATGCCAGTCGTCATTCAACAATCACATTGGACAAGGCAGAGTGTACTCTGCCTCAAAAGCACTCTTCCAGTTATTATGGGCAATATGGATTTAGAGATTGGACGATAACCGATGATGAAAGATTGTTTGGGATTCTATCTGGATACAAATACACATACAGTTCCTCTGCGCCAACTCAATATCATCGAGTAATGGAAATGGATATTTCACGTGATGATGTTTGGACATGTATTGATTCATATGATGTATCACCGCAATTTGGTGATTATACTGGTATTGCATATGATAGGGAGCAAGACCTAGTTTGGATACTTCACAATTCACAAAGAAGAATTGTTCCTTATACATTTGATGGCAACTCACCTGGTCAATATTCAAGAGGGCAGGAAAGTTATTCTTACTCATCAACAAGTGGTTCAAGTTGGGAATGTGGCGAGACTGGTCAAATTGTTAGAGGTTTGGAAGTCAATGAAACAACATTCTTCATGAGATGTCAAAAAGGGACTGTGTATAATGACAAAGACCAACTTGAAGCGTGGGCAATATCTGGCCAATCCACCTCTTTAGTGCCTCAATCAGGAATCAAGCAAGTTTCAGCACTTGGTTATGGATTACAGTTTGATGGAGAAAGATTTGTCACTGTTGACAGTGGATATTCAACTTGGAGCAGCAATACACTATACTATCGAGAATATGGAACAGGTTGGCAATACGAAACAACACCAGCCCCAGGAACAACAACTTGGTATGGACCTGTGACTCAAAGTTCTGAAAATGTTGTCGCTGCAAATATGATTACATATTCATCAGCAGCCTCGATCGGAGATAGAGTTGATTACTGGATATCAGCAGATAATGGAACCCATTGGCAACAGGTTGAATCAAATGAAACAATTCATTTTGATTCCCCTGGAACGGAATTGGTTTGGAAAGCCCAATTAATTGGTTCTACTGCTGTTTCGTGGTGGGTTGATTTAGAATATTCAACCACTTACGCCTCTTCAGGTTCTTGGATTTCGCCATATTATCCAACCGGAACTAAAGTTGGCAAAGTGAGGCCAGTATGGGTTTCGGACGAACCGAGTAGTTCAATAGTACAAGTAATGGTATCAAATGACAATGGTACCACTTGGTTGACTGCTACCAATGGTCAAGAAACCAGTTTCTCAACTGATGGTGCTGGAGATATTCTGCGCTATACAATTGATCTTACAACCAGTGACATTACAACTACTCCTCTAATTGATTCATTTATTCTCAACTATGAAGAGGGATATCCTGACCGGCCTAAATTAGATATCGCTAATGATGGACAGTGGGATTGGGAGTCACTTCAATTCCTCAATGAATCATCAGTTGAAGCAAGTGATGATTCAGTAGTTGGTGTAGATGTTAAATTCGCTCCAACAATGATTCAAGCATTCAATGATGCAATTCCCGAAAATGGGTTCGGCGATGTATTGGTCACAATAGGCGTTAAGGCCGCAACTTCAGGTAGAATAAAAATTTCAAACATTGATGTCGCTTACAAAATGCAAACTAGAGCAATTGATGCAAGTCTAGAAGGCGGCCAAGTCTCACCTGATGGAGTATACAGAAATCTTGTCGTTAGAGTTGCCAATGGCGATGAAGTGGATAGGGTCACAAAAATAGTGGTTGCTCTTGAGCATTCATATGGCGATAATCCAAAATTTTCATGGGTCAGAGGAGATAGTTGCTCAACAATCAATGATGTAGGAGGAATAGTTCAATTTGATACGGCAAATTGCACATCTATGATAGACGTAAATGGGATTCTTAATATTAGAATGCCAATGAAGGTCAACTGGACATGGGATGATGAGAGTAGTGCCCAAGCATATATTTCAGTAGAAGATGATTTAGGAACTGCGGTTAATTCTTGGGAAACGGAGTCATTGGATCTTAAAGTTGAAAACGATATCCAACTCGATGGCCTAAGGGTTTGGGAGGAAACTGGTAGAGAATTATATCTTCTAGATTGGGTGCGTGGAGGATTCAATCTGTCCTTCAGTGGACAAATACACTTCCAAGACTCACAACTTAGCCCAGAGGCAGGCCAATTCAAATTAAGGATACTTGGACAAAATGTTACTCACGATGGTGTTCCAATCGGCGAACCGATACTCTTAGTAGAGGAAGCCAATCCTGCATACGGAGATTACAATATCACAATTCAATCACCATTGGAATCATCACCTGGAGGAATGGTATTCTATATGCAGGCAGTAAATATGACAAATGGTTCGACATTTGTCAACCCTGACTACAATAGCATAAGACTAGTACTTGATGGAAACTCCCCCCTATTGCTATCAGTCAATCCTGTAGACGGAATTGAACGTCATGCTTCTCCTCCTGGAAGTGGTCAGCCGGTTGATATTTTTATCCAAGATTCAGTAGACCCTCCGACTCAAATAACCTTGAATTATTGGATTGGATGTAGAGCGAATGAAGCACTTGGCTGCACTGACTACAATTTCGATGGCCTACCAAATGCTGATGAATATGAACTGATGACTCTTTCCTCACCAGAAACTAGAACCGGTGGGTTGAATATTTTCCAAGGTTCCATTGATGATTCTATGTTACGACATGGTCAATATGTTTCCTTCTTCGTAACAGGCGAGGATGCACAGCATAATGCGGTTGCGATGGGCGGTGGACCGGTTTGCCCCGATTCTTCAAATCCATGTGGCTATGCACCTGGTGAAGCGATCCCCGATTGGTCGGCGGATTTATCCACATATAGAATTAGGGAAGAATTTGAGCCAGTATTAGATTTGAGTAATTCAACCATTATAGGCCATAATGACCTAGAACCATTACACCCAGGAATCGCATATACTGCCCAAATCGTTTTGAGTGATAGAAATGGATGGAGAGATATTCAAACAGTTCAGTTAGCACTGGGAGGAGATTTCTCTGATGATGATAATTCAATTTTTATTACTCTGCAAGATGATGGGACTGGTCAACCGATGGCATTGATGGAATCCGGCTCGGATAACATTGCAGTTTCAAATATATATTCAACAGCTGAACTTGATGTAAATAATGAATCAATAATTATTATCAAGGCAAGGTTCCAATTAACTTGGACTTTCCCTGAGGTATTTGACACAAATGGATTATCCCGTTTTATTCCAAAAATATTGGTAACTGATTTACCGTGTAATGATGGAGAAGAAACTCCTTGTTTCGAAGCGGAAGCAGGATTAGGAAATGACTGGTGGAGTTTGGATAATGATTTCCGATTTGATACTATGGAAGGACATATTAGAGCCATTGAATTAAGAGATAGTAAAAATCATTACAATTCTGAACTTACTGAGACTCTTATCGGTGCCGGCCAAGCACTGAGAGTAAGTGGGCGTGTATTATTTTCAGAAGATGAAATGCCTGCACCTGCAGGTACATTTGATGTTATTTTTGGTGACTACGACCATGAATGGAGAACATCTACTAGACTTGATGGTGAATTTAGTTTAGACCTGCTGATTCCAGCAGTACGTTCAGGACATTTGGACCTCAGATTGAAGTTGGATGATTTACCCGGACTTGCCTTCGACGAGACAAATTTCGTACCGCGTGTTAGACTTGCAGTCGATAGTAACAGACCTACAATTTCATCAATTGTTTTGAACGATGTTTCTTCTGGTGACGAACTTTCTATTGGTGATTGTGGAGACTTGTTAGTTATGTTAGAAACTATTGATGACCATGGTTTCAATTTGGAAGAACCAGTAGTATTGCATTACCGGGTGAGAGCCGGAGAAGCTGAAATTTCACGGGGAAGTTTACCACTTCCAGATACGACTCCTTTCGGAGATCAATTCTTTTGGACCGGCCATCTTGATTTGACAGATTCTGGCGCGACAATGTTGTTGCCATCATATGTTGTCGATGTGTGGATTTCCGGTTCCGATGAATCAGGTAATCCGTTTGATATTTACTACAATTCAGTTAGTGAACCATTCGCTTCATGGCCTCTTGCATTATTGGGGCCAAGTTTCAATTTGAATGCCGACACCACTTCGCTAAATTGGGATGAACCAAGCCCAATCTCAGGGCAACAAGTAAACATGGTTGTCAAGGCCAAGAATAGTGGCGGTAAAGGTGAAGTTTCATTTGTATTGCAACGTTTGATAGTTGGCGGAAACTGGGCAGAAATTAGTACAGTCGTACTAGAAGCGGGTGCCGGTGCAGATATCCAAGCCTCATTACCGGCAATAGCAGATGTAGAAGCAGGAGAACAAATTGAATTTAGAGTACTAGTCCTAGTTGATGGTGTTGAAATGGATAGAAGAACAGTTGACCCACTTATCATCAAGCATCAAACATCTCGTGATGGAGATGCATTAAGGGAACAGGCAAGTGAAGACCAATTCACGATAATTTTGTTCATCATTGCTATATTGTCTGTCGGATTTGGAGTTTACACAATGATAATGAGTAGAAGAATCTTGAAGGGCGAGGAATTTGAGGAGAGTGACCAAACTGCCGAAGTGTTAGCAGATCTTAATTCAAAGAAACTTCCACAGATTGATATGAGTTTACCACCACCACCAATTGGCTTGGTATTCTCTCCTCCAAACATTGTTGATGGTGATTCCGCACTAAGTTCTGCTCCGGTAGAAGCACCTTCGGGCGTGGAAACGCCAGAAGAAGGTTCCGAGGAATCCAGAGGCGAACCACCTATACCACCAAGCGGACTTCCTGATGGTTGGTCACAAGACCAGTGGGAACATTTCGGCTGGCAATACCTAGATGCCCTGAATGATTGAATTGCAACTACTTCGCGCCGGATGTAATTGAAATGGCTGAAGAAGAGATTGAAAGTGCGCTGCAGGGAATGGTGACTCTACAAGAACGAATGGTTCACTTGATTGAGCAATTGAGTATGCCATTAGTAGAAGTCAGTATGGTGATTTCAAAACAAATCAGGGGATTGATGAAATCCTTGAATGAGCATATTGAAATTAGCAGTGAAACGTTTCCAAGCAAGGTCACCCATTCTTGGGATTTACTTGATGATGATGAAATAGATTCTTTTGCTCAATCATCATTTGAACTTGAAAAAGTGATGTCAATAGTCGATGACCAAAGAATGGATATCCTTGAGACTTTGATTAGAGTTACTTTGATTGAAACTGATTCCACTTTGGTCGATGCACTACTCGCATTGCGGCCATGGGAACAAATTGCACGTACTCAATTATCCAAGGCAGGTGGCCCAGGGCAACTATTTTCACCAATTGAGATTCCAGAAGATTGGTAAACTGAAGTGCATGACTTTGAAATGTGAGGAAGTAGGCGATTATTTATGCACAGCAGGCCACTCATCATATTGCTGAGCATTTTATTGCTCACCCCAGTCCTTTCTGGTTGTCTAAGTGATGATCTGTTGGATGATGTAATGCCCCAATTAAAGGGCATTCCAGGTGGTTTAACAATGGCGTGTTTGACAAGTTCACATGACAAAATGATCATAGAAATTGACTATGAATCCGGCTACAAGCCTGAGACTTCCAGCACAGACATTCTAAAGCAAAGAATTAGTGAAGTATGCAGTTTCTCCAAAGGGGTCTCAATAGAGTTCACTGAAACTGATTTCGCAGATGTTGGTACATGGAGTGCAGATGATGTACGAGAACAAGGTTGGGCCAATAAGCAAGTTGAACCAACCAGTGGCAAGACATTACGATGGCAATTAATTTTCCCTGCTGAAACAAATGAGGACGATAATGTGTTAGGAGTGGCAGTAGATGCTTCGACCATTGCAATTTTTGGAGAATCTGTCGACGGTGCTGCCGGTTTCCTCAATAGGCCGAGTGCTGAAGAGGTGGAAAACAGCGTAATAGTCCATGAAATAGGTCATTTATTAGGCCTAGTAAATTTGGTATATACTTCACCAGTTGACCATGAATCTTCCGACAATCCCGGCCATTCCAATAATGAAGATTCGGTAATGTATTGGGCAATTGAATCTGTGACCGTTGCCAATTTCATATCAGGGGATTTACCCAATGAGTTTGACCAGGACGATAAAGACGACCTTGCAGGTATGGCAGCAGGGACTATTGAAGTAAGTAGTCAAATCTAGAGTTGGATTATTTTTTACCAACTACCATCTTAGTTGCATCCTTCCATGCATCAAAAATAGAATATCCCCAAAGTGCAATCCAGAGAACTACGGTTAATGCCAATGGAATCTGCAATAAGGTCCAATCCATCGCCCTTCTATGTTTTCGATTGAAGTGCTGACCTAAGAACAGTAATGGTACAGCAGCGGCTAATGCTGCGACAAGTGGACGCAATGTACCCCACATACCCACTCCAAAAGTAATCTCACGCCAAATTTCTTTGATCAGTGATAACGGACGCAAACCTTTCTTTTTGACTGGAAATTGTACGACAATGTCATCCATCAATCTCCGCCTCAACCATCAACTGTAGCAGGGGCTTTGTCAATATGACGGCGGTTTCGGGCCAATTATATCAAAAACTTAGACGGATAGCAGAAGTCGGGTGCAATGGTGAAAGTTCTACTGACAGGCTTCCATGCTTTCGCCCAGCAGCAAAGTAATGTCTCTTGGCAGGTTGCTAAATCATTTCCCAACAGTATCACTGTAACTGACCCATGGGCAAATAATAGAAAGAACCAACTTGATGCCATCCAAGTAACTGTTGATGTAATTGAATTATCTGTTGACTTATCTGGTTCTAAAGTCGTCTCTGAATTGCTCAGAAGTGGCCACAAATACGATGCAATAATTCACCTCGGCCTCGCAGAAAAATCACTATTGCCAAGGATTGAAAGAGTGGCAAAGGATATTCTTGATATGCGAATTGAAGATAATAGTGGTAGGAGGATAGTATCAACTGCTATTTCTGGTAATGGTGATTTACCTTCAAATATTCAACATCAATACTGGCGACTTGAGAACTTTTCAGACGGAGTTATTTTCAGTGATGATGCAGGAGAATTTTTGTGCAATGAGGCTTTGTACAGAACTCTTGAAACAATAAATAAACTCCAATTAAAAGACCAGTATTCAAGAGAACTACCTTGTTTTTTCCTCCACCTACCTCTGGAGTCAAATTATTCGATTAGCCGCTGTCAAGAAATTGTCCGAGATTGTTTAGCCCATATGTTATATCTACCAGTTATTGAGGTGGTGGCGGCATTAATAGAAAATGACGACTCATTCTTAATCGCCAAGCGTATTGAAGGAGATGCATTTACAAATAAGTGGGAATTCCCTGGCGGAAAATTGGAATTCGGCGAAACATCTTTTGGGGCCATTGAAAGAGAAATAATGGAAGAGTTGGCAATTGAGGTCAGGGCAATCAACAACGTTGGCACTTGGCATCATCAATTAACAGACAAAGAGATTTGTCTTCATCTCATTAAATGTCAATATGATGGAATTATTGATGTTGAAAATACAGACTCACTTACTGCACATTCACAATTAATGTGGCACCCAAAGAACGAACTGATTGATATTGAGTGGATTGGTTCTGATAGAAAGATTGCCAAATCCCTACAGCAGGAATGAGTCTCATTTTTTTTCCAACTTGTATATTTTGTATTTCATGAAACCTTTGGCTTGAATCCATAAGCGCTTGAACTGCAACCTAAATAACATTGAAAAAATTCTTTTAATCGTGTTAATCGTCAGCAATATGTATACCTTCAAACCAGGCCAATGAGTTATTTGAAAGCCACAATCTTCCAATACATGGGCCATTTTTGGATTCTTGGTACAACTTAGGATGATTTTCTGGGGCGATATTTCAATCGCTTTTAGAATTAATTTTCTTGCATTACCCTTGCCTCTAAACTTCGAGTCAATAATAACTGTAGTAATTTCAGCAGTTTTTCCGTAATCCTGAATATCAGTGAAGCCTATTATTTTGCCGTCGTTTCTCAAGGTCGCAATATTGCCGGCAAGAATTTTGTTTTCTGCTTTTAGGCTTCGCGGTGGACGTAACTCAAGCTCTTGTGATAGCATTTCACGCAACCACACTGCATCTTGCATAACCTGTGCAGGTTTGCATTATCTAATGGTCTTTGATATTGGAGGTATAATCTAGTGTCGGATCATAACCAAGTTGCAGCCTCGCCGTCGGCAGCCATCGTATTGTCATCACCTATCGTACGCGGCACGGAATCCCTTCCCGCATGCCATGTCGCAGCCTCTAACCAATCGTTTAGATCATCGCTAGCAAGAGTTACAATAAAGACTCCACCAAGAGGGATTTCGTTTGCTAGAGCAAATGATATTTTTCCGGCCAATGCTGCTTGTCTTGACAACTCAAATACAGTTGTTCTCCCTTGTAAATTCTTACTCATTGCATCTAATGCAGTGTCCAAAATTTTTTGCTGATGAAGTAGTTTCAAAAAATGCGCTAAGTCAATTTGTGTTGCTTTCCAATCAAAGTTAGAACCTTGGCCAAGTGTTGGCTCGGCACAATTATCGGGAATTGGGAATTGAGGAAATAATTGTAGAATTGAAGCAGCAACCTTTGCAGGAGAATCTGCTCCCTTGAGTTTTGTCTCAATGCAAATCTCAATGCCTTCGTCAACTCCTGTTAATCTGAGCAGCGGTGCTGACATGATTTGGTCGAGATGATGCCACTTGATGAACTTGCCTTTAGCGGTTAAATGAGGGCGAAGTGTCAAAGTCCTTCACCTGTGGCCAACACTCATGACTGTGCTGAGTGGGCCTACAATCGCCACAGTCATTCCCGTGTTAAATGAAGAAGGCCATATTGGAAAATGCCTTGAATCACTTATTTCACAAGACTATCCCGCAAATGACCATATTATTTTGCTACTAGATGGTGGTTCAATTGATAGCACTATTAGCGAAATTGAACTAGCAATTGAAAAGTCAAAACAAATAGATGGGCCTCAAATAGAATTGGCAAGTAATCCCGCCAAGTATGTTTCCAATGCCAGAAACCTTGCACTGAACCTACTTCCTCCTTCAGTAACTCATATAATTGAATTAATTGGGCACTGCATTGTTCCTCAAAATCATATTTCAACGAGAATGAGGTCTTGGCAAAAATATGAATTGCACAGCAAAGAGAATAATTTGCCACCACTAGGTGCTTTAGGAGTTAAAGTGTTATCTCGGCAAGGCAAGTTGGGAATGTTTGAATCTTGGGTTGAGGGGGCTCTTTCATCGCCATTAGGTAGTGGTGGAGGACAATTTGACAATTTCAAATCACCTGGAATTACAAAAATACCAGCATTTGCTACACACCTGCGCTCAGCGCTGGTGGACGTCGGTGGTTGGGATGACACATTCATCAGTTGCCAAGATAGTGATTTGTCAATGAGAATGATTGAACAGGGTTATTGTTTGATGAGATGCCCAGAAACCACAGTCTCAATGGCAAAACGAACTTCACTGAGTAGGTGGTGGAAAATGGGTCACCGCTACGGTTTTTGGCGCACAAAAATAGTTCTTAGACATCCAAGAAGAATTAGTTTACGTGAATATGCGCCTTGGTTTGGTGCGATCTTAACCGCAGTATTATATTCTCTTTCAAGTGATTATTGGATGATTCCAGCAATGATGTATGGTGTTGTTTTGCTCGCTGAAGCACTTAGAGGTTCAATAAAAAATCGGAGAATATCACTTCTTTTGGGCATTCCAATATCTTTGATTATGCTTCACACAAGTTTCTCTATTGGTTTAGTGGATGGCCTTATTCGCAAAGGCAGAGAGTCGTCTGATAGATGAATCAAACTCTACGCATCCTTCGGTTACATTGATGAAAGAAAAGGACTCCAGAAAATTTGGTGATAGTATGAAAGCGCGACCAGTGACCTCTTTAGCGATGATTGTATTGCCGACTATCATTTTGACATTTACTCATATTACAGTTACTCCTCTGAAAGAGATGTTTGCGGTTGAACCCAAACTAAAGTACGCGTGGTACAGCATGGGAATAATTATTGGTATTATCATGTGGAAGAAGACAAGAATTGTCAAAGATCATGAATTCCATCGTGCTGAAATAATGAAAGGAATGAAAGAAGTATATGCTGCAGAAGAGGCTGGTGTTTGGAATCAAAATGCCCCGCTTGACAGTGACCTTAGTGCTGAAGGTGAGGCTAGATTAGATGGCCAAGTTTCCGCTATTGATGGTGAAAGTCCTGAGATGGAATTAGATGATGAGCACACAGTCGATGTAGATTTCTTGATAGAATCAAAGCATGTCCAAAAAGCTTCAATGAGGGTAACTGGCAAGGAATCATTTGACACTGATGAACTTGAATCAACTATTGGTGCAGTAAGAAAAGCTGGTCCAATGGATAGATTGATGGATTTTTTTGGTGGTATATTTTCTGGAAAGGACGCACGTCAAAGCCGTAGAGAGTTTCACAATGCACAATTAATCGCTGCATCAAAAGCAAATCCTGTGGTGGCACAGAGGCCCGTTGCTCCTATGCAACAGAGCAAAGATGCTGAGGGTAAAGAAATGAAAATGACAACCATGAGCGATGATGGTGGTCATGAGACCGTTGTCAATACTGAAGGTTTGGTAGTCACACAAGGCTCATCGCAGAATGGAACTAATTCCGAAGCAGAAAAAGTATATGCTTGGGATGAAGAGATGAGTGCTAACCAATCAAGTGAGGAGAGTCTAGAATCGATGGCAATGCTTGGAGGTTCACAAACAGTGACATCGCCACAGATGACTACAGTTGCTGGAAGGCAATGCAATAGTTGTGGAGTTGCAGTATCAGACTCAGATAGATTTTGTGATGGTTGCGGCAATTCTCTATAAGTCGAATTGATTGATTATAGCAGTCAGCAAAAGCGTGATGTTCAAAGAGGGGCTTGTATCCCACTGAGATTGTTCGGTGATTGATATGGCTGAGAAGCGGGACTACTATGAGGTATTAGGCATTGGAAAATCAGCATCTGAAAAAGATCTCAAGAACGCTTTTCGTAGCCTAGCACGAAAATACCATCCCGACCGTAGCACAGAGGATGATGCCGAGGATAGATTCAAAGAGATTCAAGAAGCATATGCGGTATTATCTGATTCTCAAAAGAGAGAACAATATGACCGTTTTGGACATCAAGGAGCAGGTGGAAATCCATTTGGAGGATTCGGTGGCTCAGGTGGATTCAATATTAATTTGGAAGATTTATTTGGTGGAGATATTTTTTCGTCAATGTTTGGCGGTGGAAGGCAACGCAGCAATAGGAGAAGAGGAAACGATATTTTAGTACGCCATACAATTGATTTGGAGATGGTACTAGATGGTTCGAGTGAAGAAATCGAACTTGACTTACCAAGTCCATGTCAGTCCTGTGATGGGACGGGTGCTAAGGATGGAGAAACCACCCAATGTTCACCGTGTGGAGGGCAAGGTCGGATGCGAGTGCGCCAACAAATGGGCCCATTTGTTCAAGAAGTAATCAAGGAATGTCGTGAATGTTCTGGAATCGGAGAAATTGCAAAATCTCGTTGTTCTGATTGCAAAGGTTCAGGAAAGCAAGCCAAAGCAGAAATAATTCGCTTTGATATTCCTCTTGGTGTAGAAAATGGAACACGAATGAGAATGCGTGGAAAGGGAGAGCCAGCCCCAAATGGAAAAGGAGAAGCGGGAGACTTATTCGTTGAATTGGAAGTGCAAGAGCACCCTTGGTTTGAACGGCAAAACTCCGATTTGATAATGTCGCTACCGGTTGGATTTACTGATTTATTGCTCGGTGCAACAGTCAAAATTCCACATATTGATGGTGAAGATTTAGTAATAAAAATCCCATCTAATTCCAGTGCTGGTCATACGATTACCATCCGAAAAAGAGGTCTGCCAAATTCACGGGGTTTTGGTCGTGGCGAAGTAGTAATTCTTCTAAAATTACATGTGCCTAAGAAATTGGACAAGGCAACTAAGAGGGCATTGGAGCAACTTCGCGAGGCATTATCTCCTGCTGATATTGAGGCGATAATTAGGACAGATGCAAAAGATCGCCGAATGAATTGATTCGGACATGTTCAAAGGATACTGTGACCTCTATACGAGGGTAGCGACGAATAGCACCCACTAAGAGCCCATAGATTCAGAGTTATTGTACACATGGGTTTGAGCATAGACCCTTGTGTAAGCCCCATAACCACTTATTATTGGGATTAGTTTATTCTCCGACATAACTGAATAAGGATGGTTCACAAGGAGTTCCCTTTGAATCAGAAGTCAAAAATCGGTGGTTTCGAAATAGAAGTAAATGAATCTGCTTCTTTGACCCACGCAGTTCTACTCAATGGATTACTGCGAGTATCAGTTGGTTTATATTTTTTGAATTGTAAATTCTTTCAACCTAGAATTCCCAGTCAAGTGATTTCATTCGCCGTCATCAGTGAATTCTTCTGGCTCGTCAAGAAGTGGCCGTTCAAAACCGATTTCTTTGAATGTAGCACCGCCGATTGCCTCCAGTTTACCCAACATCTCTGCCATCGAGTCGGAAACCGTTTGAAGTTTAGTTCTCCTCGCTTTCCAGAGTTTCTTCATGTATTGTTCTTCTTTGCGTATAGAATCATCAAAGTCATTGTATGCATTCATTATGTTAGTCATAACAAAATTAAACTCAGGACTACCAATGTATTCTACAACCCTTTCTTGAATGCTCTCTTTATGAGCCTCTTTGACAACTAAAGAGTTCGAACGGAGAACCGCAAAACGGAGAAGGTTAGAGACAACCAATAACTCATGGAATCTACAAACAAAGACACCATCGACTTCCCCAAAATGCTCCATTCTATCAGGCATCGTTGTTGTAACAATCACCAATACATCAAATCCAGTTCCATCTTTTCGAATCTTCTCAACCCAGCTATCGTTCCATTTTTTGTGATATTTGCATTCATACAGGATTTTTCCTGCGGTAGTTCCTTGGTTTGTTCTAACAAATTGTTCAATATCTGCACCATAGTTACCTCGTGCAATCTCATTCAACTTATCCAATGGGTGCCACGAGGAGAGATTTTCAAGCACAGCCTTCTCTAGAGCTTCACCCTGGAGTTCACCATGTTGGCGTGTAGATGCTTCTTGTAATTCCTCTACTTTTTGGTTTTGGCGTTCTAATTGAAGTCTAAGCTTTTCAATTTCTAGTGTTTTATCACCAGTTTCTTCCTTGACACGTTCGTCTATCTTCTCACCAAGTTCTGCGTTTAAATCGCGCCGTGCCTTACGGGTAGATTCGGCTACCGCATCTTTCAAGAGTTGTTCTTGGTCCTCCTTCAAGCGCTCAAGCTCTCGCTTTGAGTCCTTTAATTCATTGCGCTCACCTCGAATCTCTATTAGGGAACTCTCAAGATGTTGGATTTCATCAATTGAATTTTTGAGTTTGTCATCGAGCCTTGATTCATATGTTTTTTCAAGTTCGGTTCGGATTTTTTGCGACATCTCCGAACGAACAGACTTTTCAATATGTGTTCGCATCTGTTCACTGACATCAAACAATTCGCCGCAGTGTGGGCATTCTACTCCTTCGCTCATAAACTTACAATTTTTCGACAGAACTTAAACTCTCGCTATAGTTTTGCCAAACCTGTAAACACGAGGGGAGCCCTTGTAGTCGCATATGTCTTCATGGGTACCCAAGCGACAGGCATCTCATGCAAGGGTGTTATTCCTCAACCCTTTTCTATGGGTGATGAAATCCAAGTTGTTGCTGCAGAAAATGTTGAACTCGTATCTTTAATAGGGCGGCAATGTAGTGAAAAATTTGAATAAATTAGGACTTAGAGCACTTGAGGATATAACCACAACTCTCTTTGCTGAGATACAATTATTTCAAATCATGAAGGGTCGCGCACTGCTGCTTGCACTGCTGTTGCTGGGTTCATTTCCGGTGTTTCAGGCCAATGCAGGCTCAACTACTCATTTCGGTAATTCAGTCTCACAGGTCTCGATTTTGCTGGATTTCAATGGGCCAGGACATGATTCTAGTACCAACATCAGCATCGGTGCTAGTTCGGTAATCACGACTGCAGCACTCGACATCAGAGGTCTTGCCAATTCAATCGGTGAAAGGCCTGAATCCATCGGGCTAGACATTGGGGATGACGGTGATATGGATTGGTTTTGGGGCGGTCCTGGGAATGGCACCTATGGACACCTGGATGAATTTTCAAACGGATATAAGCGGGCCGGACTGAACATGTCCACCGGCACTAATTCGAGTTATCACATACGTTTGCCAATCAATGCCACAATAACCTCTGCGTCAATGCAGTTTTCGACATTGAGCGAACTGACTATCTCTGGTAGTGATGTACGCGATTCCTACTTGCATAAACCACACCCACAATATGGTAACACGACTCACGCAGATAGCAACTACGGCAATCAAAGCGCCACCCATGTTGGCAAAACAGAGTGGGCAAATTGGCATATTTATCGAGGAGTATACTGGTTCGATCTGGGTCTATTGCCTGGAGCGACAGTTCTAGATGCCAACCTCTCATTCTATGTGCAAGATGCGGTAAATCAAGCTTCGACCACAACTCCTGTGAGCGCCCAGCACACCTACTCAGTCCATCCTTTACTGAAACATTGGGAGGAAGGCCTTGAGAGTAATGCGCAGGTATCACAAGCTGCAGGCGTCACCTGGAATAAAGCGATTGACAATCTCACGGGCAGCGATTATTCTTGGTCGAGTGCAGGTGCCTCTGGTACGACCGACCGAGATGTTGCAGTTGCAAGTGTAACGGACAGTCCTGCCAATCTTGAGTACAACTGGCTCGACTTCAATAACCAAAACTTGACAGATTTGGTACAGAATTGGGTTAATGGTAATGTGACCAATAATGGACTTATTCTCATTGGCGATGAAAACACCAACAAGCCCGATGGCTCCAGATTGACCATCACATCGAGGGATAACGCCACACATGGGCCGAAATTGATCGTTATTTTCGAGGGTAGCGATGATGTAACGGCCGCCCTCGATGTTGGCGCAGATGGTAATTGGGAGTGGAATCATAGCGGAAATCTCAGCAATGCATCGACAGTCCCCGATTTTTCCGCCTCTCTGAATTCATATCTCGGCAACGCCACTCCAAGTTTCACCGATGCGTGGGGTAATGAATTCGTCGACATTCCGCTTAAAGTGAGTGCGAATGCCACATTGGTTCTCGATGAGATTGACATTGAATATGACTGGACTGCAGCAGTCGGGGTATCGCCTCATTCAGACCTGCTTGGTGAATTGAATCAACATGTTTCGAATCTCACGCCAGATGCCGCTGGCAATGTCAGTATCATCATTAATGTCAGTTCAGGCAGTGCCGGAAAGGTGGAATTACTCAACCTGTGGTTGGGGCAGGGAGATCGCCCGCCTTCCATCACAACAATTACACTGCCTGGAGAGACCATTGTCCCCGATGGCCAATCTCGGACTTTGAGCATCGATGTGACCTCATATCAAGGTCTATCGAATTTATCGTGGCTTGCTCTGATTCCTCAACTTCAGAACAGTGCCAGTCAACCAACGCTATTACATTCTTTTGAAAACGACACTACATGGGTTGAAGACCCTGCCGGACTTGTTAGCAATATCAGTGGTTCGTGGATGGCATTGAACAATCAGAGCGGTATCATGACGTGGAATCTCACAGTCAGTTGGGCATGGTTGCCTGAACAGGATGTTGTTTGGCAGGTTCAGGCGAAGACCATTGATTCGCTCCACACAAGTAGGCTTTCAAGCCAGACCACAGATCATGAACGCAGAATGGAAATTACGAGTTTCACAGTCTGGGATATGAGTGAGCCGACCGAGGGCAGCCCACAGATTTATGCTGGCGAATGGGTCGCAGGTGGCGATTTACTGCGCGTCGGAGGTGCTGTACGATTCCTCAATCAAACCAGTCATCCACTCCCAGGTGATGTTCTCATTGAACTAGTGGATATAAGTGCGAATTCAACAGTAGATTCCAATGGTACTTACTCAATCGAGGTGTTTGCTCCACAGGTTAGTCACTATGGCGGATATACCATTGCAGCCCATCTGCTTGGGCCATATGATTCAACTGAGCCAGGACTTGCATCACTTACTTTCAACATCGATGCGACAAAGCCAGGTTTCCAAGCAAATGCGCCCCTTGGTGAAAGAATCCTGCCCTTGTCCCAGCAATTGTTCAATGTGACTATCACCGACGGTAACGATAGCGATGGGCTTGACCTCGGTAGTCTACGTCTGAGGTGGTGGGTCGAAGCTCTGCACGATGATGGCGATGGTATTCCTCAACTAGATGAATATGGTCAGAAGCCACTTATCAGGGAAGGGGAGAGTGATTTTTTCCACGCTCAATATGATGATACATACAATTCACATGGCCAGCAGGTATCTCTGTTCATTGAGGGCTTTGACAAGACCGGTAATACAATCTTGAGCGGCTCTGGATTTGAAGCAGATTTGGTGCATTACATATC
>Ga0208879_1000334_pt1 | contig 48753 bp, 52 predicted proteins | sample Knorr_S15_td_Bot_FD_185605 | JGI IMG/M metagenome (GOLD analysis project Ga0208879, IMG submission 185605) | Marine microbial communities from Southern Atlantic Ocean transect - Knorr_S15_td_Bottom_ad_5009_LV_A (SPAdes) (version 2) | ecosystem: Environmental > Aquatic > Marine > Oceanic | place... | reverse complement strand
GCGCTTCGGGCTGGGCTTCATGGACGAGACCGGCACGGAGAACGGCGAAGTGTTTGTCATCCATCGCGCCCCGCTATCGACCCACGAGCGCTTCGTCGCGTTCCTGACCGAGCAATGGATGGGCAACTTCCCGACCTGGCTCGCGCCGGTGCAGGTGCAGGTTATCACCATCTCCGAAAAGCACTGTGACTACGCCACGCAAGTGCGCGACGCGCTCGCGGCGGCCGGCATCCGCGTGCGGGTCGACGACAGTGATTCGACCATCGGCAAGAAAATCCGCACGCACCGCAAGATGCGTCCGGCCTACATGCTCATCCTCGGCGACGAGGAGGTCGCGGGAAACACCGTCAGCATCCGCGCGCGCGACGGGAACCAGCGCAACGGCGTCCCGCTCGCCGACTTCGTCACCGAACTCGCCGCCGAGGTCACGAGCCGCAGCCCGGAGCTGCGGCTCGTGTCGGGCGAATAGTCTGAAGCGGCCTTTTCCAACGGCTGCGTTATCGCAAAACTGTTTGCTTTGCTGATGACGCAAACGGTCGCTGGCAACAGCCAGCGATCGGTTGCTCGACCAAAATAAAAAGAAAATAGTGGCGCAGAGGGAGGGATTTGAACCCCCGTGAGCGATGCTCACCGGCTTTCAAGGCCGGCGCCATACCAGGCTAGGCGACCTCTGCAAAAATGAATTGCGCTGGCCTAGCCAAAGGGGACGGGCAAAAAGGACTGGCTGCCGTCTTCTCGACGACAGACCTAGCGGCGGCCTCGCGCCATCGGGGACCGGCTTACATCGCCACTCTTGTCGATGTAGTACAGATAGCCGTCTTCCCTCGAGACGCCAGCGGTCGCGACCATTTCGGGGCCGCCACCAGTCTTCTTTCCGCCACGGGCCATCATGGTTCTCCAGACGTGCCCGTCCTTACCCAGGTAATAGAGGTACCCGGCCTGCTTGCTTACTCCGGTTGATTTAACTACTTCAGCCATATGGAGTCACTGGTATTAGGGTTGTAATTTACCCTATATAAGTTTACCCCCGTTCACGACGACGCTATCGTCGAGAGCCAAACCGCCTTAAGTCCGCCCGGAATCGGGAGGTATGGCGGTCGGCTTTATCCTCATCAAGACCGAGCCCTCCAAAGAGCAGCAGGTCTACGAAGCGCTCGGAAGCGTGGAGGAAATCGTGGAGCTGCATCCGCTCTTTGGCGAATTCGACCTGATGGCCAAGGTCAACACCAGCGATTTCTACGACCTGGGACAGGTGGTGGTGCAGAAGATTCGCACCGTCGAGGGAGTTCAGGACACGCAGACCCATCCGGCGACCAAGCTCTGAACGGCCGGCAGCAGCCGCTGCCGATTTCAACGGCAGCCTAATAAAGCACAGCTAAATCGCCGGACGAGAACTATGTTCACTTGGACAGACCCCCTATTTGCCTACGTGTGGAACTTCGAGTTCTTCGTAGTCGCGTTCCTGTTCGGTCTCGGGCTGGCTACGCTCGGCTCAGGCCTGTTCACCGCCTACTTCGGCGCCGGCAAGTCGCAGCAGATTGGCTTCGGGCTGATTGTGATGGCGATACTCGTGCTGGGCCTGCAGTACCACCAGACCTACATCGCCAACCCGGCGACCTTCGACGCGGCCAGCTTCCGCTACGGCCTCATCGCGGCAATCGCGGCGATGGTCGGTATGGGGGCCGGGATGTTTGCGGTGCTATTCATCCTGATGAAGGTCGACACGGTCGACGACCTCGAAGACCTCGATCTGGAAGACCTCGAGGATCTGGACCTCGATGAGGAACTGAAGAAGCTCGAAGAGGAACTGGCAGCCGCGGACGACGGTGATTCTGACGACGGAGGCGATGACGCCTCCGACAAGGACGCTGACAAGGAGGACAAGGCATGAGCGCAGAAATGACGCTGGCGCTGACCCTCTTCACGGTCGGATTCGCAATCGTGCTGCTCGGGATGGGCGCGCTCGTAGCGTACTACGGCAGCAAGAAGACGCGCAACGCCGGCTTTGGCTTCATCCTTATCGGTGTAATCGCCTTCTGGTACTGGAACTCGCAGTCGCTCGCGGGCGAGGCGTGGGCCGGGGTGGCGATGATGGACTCGCTGCTGGCGGTCGCGGGCGGCTTTGCCGGCGCGATTGTGGGCGTGATAATCTTCCTCGTGGCGATTATCAAGTCCTGAAACCTTAAAGTACGGCAGTTCGCCGTGCCGCCGTGGCTTCACTCTGGAGTGCGGGCAAGCCCACCGGGAACGATGACGGCAAGCCCGAGGACGCTGAATTAGTCGCTGAAACGGCCGAAGAGACGGAAGTCAAAGGCGCCGCGCTGACAGCTGAAACTTGGGAGGAGGCCGATGCGCCTGACGACGAGGCGGAGGACGCAGCCCCGGAGGAGGCGGAAGCCGAGCCCAAAGAGGCTGGCGAGGAGCTGGACCTGGGTGGCAGCGACACTGACGCAGACGACGGGGGTGAGGAGCCGCTGGAGGCGGATCTGGACCTCTCCAGCGACGCGCTGCAATCTGAGCGGGACGAGCCGGTCGCGGCGCCCGCCGCTTTCCCGCCACTGCTCCAGCGCGCCGAAAACCTCAACATGCGCGTCGTCGGCGCCATTGGTGCGGTTGCCATCCTGTTGCTGACTGCCGTCGCGGTCGTGATGCTGGGCGGCGCGGTCGAGGTGACGGTACCCAACGAGCGGTACGGCGATTCTGCGACTTACGCGGTAACGGGGCAGGTTGACCTCAAGAGCCCGGTCGGCATCCCGCTGCCGTTCCTGGGCGAAGACATCGAAGTTAACGAAATCCACGTCGAATGGGGCGGGACGCTCGAGGCGGGGACCGAGGAGCTGCTATCGCTGGTCGAGGATGGCTACGGGCAGAAGCATCCAGTTTTCAGGCGCTACATCGAGCAGGACTGGGACCCAGTCAGCGGCAGCGTTGCCGAGGAGGAGGCGCCGCCCACCAACATCGAGCACGGGCGGGTCAATACCACCCACGAGCAGTTCGTGCGCGAGGACAACCTCGAAATCATCAAGGAACGGGTTGAAAATTACGCATATTACGAAGAAACGCTGACCGGCGAGAAATGGTCGCTGGAGAAGCTGACCAGCTGGGTTCCGCGCGCTGACGAAAAGGGAATGATGCCGCACGCGCAGCTATACGTCGGGAAACAGCTGCACGAAGGCGACCACGGCAGCTTCGTGAGCAACGGGCTGGCCTTCAGCTGGGAGGCACTCGACGGAGGCAAGGTTGACGGCAGTGCCACCATCAAACTGCGCGTCAGCAGCAGCAGCTCGGCCGACCTGCCATTCAACTACCACTACGGCCACGCACTGCGCTACGACCTGTGGGTTTCCGAGCGCAGCGCCTACCCGCTCAAGTTCGATATCACCGTAACCTCTGACGCCGCCAGTCCGGCGGGCGAGCTCTACTCGTTCTCGGGCCACTACAGCGGCACCATCAACGGCCTCACCGCCGGCTACAGCGACGTGCCGCAGGCGGATGGCACCAGCACGAGCGGCCCGCACATTGACGGCGAGCTGGAGGCGTGGGACTACCATGCGCCCGCCTTCGGGAACTCCACCAGCAGCCTCGACTCCGGCTTCGCGCTGCAGGACGCCATTAACGACGCGCGGCAAGAGCTGCCGCCGTCGGACCTCGACGACTACCTCACCGACTACCCGCAGGCGTTCGTGACCCGCGCAAACTACGACGGGGTGCGCGACGAATGGAACCTGACGCTGGCGCACCACAGCGAGAGCAAGCGCGAGGTCACTGGCTGGGAGCTACTGGTCAACCGCACCAATGCCAGCGGCCGCGAGGTCGACCTGGACAACCCGCTGGTCGACCCGGTCGATATGGCCCAGCCGCTCACTGTCTCCTCGGCCGAGGAGTTGCTGATGTCGCGCACGATTATCGCCGGCTGGGCTGGCAGCGCCGGCGTCATCAACCACGCGCAGGTCAACCTGAGCATGGGGCAGAACCTCGCCTCGCGCGAGAACCTGTTCAACCCGCTGGCATTCCTGAACATCGACTCGACGACTATGCTGAAGCTGCTCGCGGACCTTGCCAGCGGCGATTTCGACCTCGGCGATTACGGCAGCAGCGTCGACGCCAATGGCGGCTACGGTTACTACATCGAGCAGATTGACGGCAGCACGCGCCACGGCGCCGCCGTAGACGCCTCGGACGGGCTGCTACTCTTCAACGCCGAGCACCGCGCGTCAGGCTAGCGCCGCCGCCAGCGCAGTGAGCGCCGCTTCAAGCGGTATTACCCGATATAGTTGAAGTCCTGCTTCTCGTCGGGCGACTCAGACTCCATCTCGCGCAGCTGGGTCGTGATTTCATCGACCTGCTCGACGCGCTTCTCGAGTTTGGTCAGGTCAATCTTGATGCCGAGCAGCTTCTGCAGCGTGACGAGCAGCGCCTGCGCCGATTTCGGGTCGACCATGTAGCCACTGGTCTCACCCATCAGGCAGCCGCCCTCGATGCCGCGCAGCTTGCCGAGGCCGAGCAGCAGCCCGGAGGCGCCGACGATGCCAGCGCCCGGCTCGCCCTCGATGAACTCGACCCCTGCCTTGCGGAGCCGCTTGACCATTTCGGGGCTGGTTGCGGCGCCGAGGACGCGCGGCTCGGGGACCAGCTTGCCCTGCCCGTAGCCGCCGAGAGTGTAGATGGTCGTGACCCCCATCTCCTTCGCCAGTTCGAGCATTTTCAGCGTCAGTTCGTATTGCCCCGACGCCTCCATGCCCTGATATTCGCCGACCAGGAACAGCAGGTCGCGCGCACCATCCTTGCCGCGCCAGTAGAATAGTTCGTTGTTGACCAGCCGCACCTCGCCGCTCTCCTCGATGAGCACCTGCGGCGGAAAGTGCGACGAGTAAATCTCAGTGCATTTCGTGGCGCCCAGCTCCTCTATCAGGTGCGCTACCGCCAGCTTGCCAACGTTGCCCACGCCGGGGAGCCCTTCCAGCAGGATGGCGTTCTCGAGCTGCACTTCTTCGCTGACGACAATTTCGGTGAAGCTCATCTCTGCGCCAGCATCCTGCGATATTTACCGTATCGGTCCTCGGGCGAGTAGCGCGGCGGTAGCGGGCTCTGCGTCGCGGAGCCGCACTTCGGGCATTCCTTCCCGAGCGTGTAGCGCGCGCATTCGCCGCAGTGGAACATCAACGTGCGCATCAAAGCCTCTCGAAACTCGCTTCGCCGCCGCTCGGCTTGAAGGCCTTGAGCACCGCGACGGTGGCTGCCTTCAACTCGCGCTCCGCCTGCTTGAAGTCTGGCGCGCGGACGCGGATGCGGTAGTCAGGCGCGCCGTCACTGCTGATTTCGAGCGTCGTCTCCTCTTCCTGCGCCGCGGGTGCGGTCAGCGCTCGTTTCAGGTGCTCGACCCCGTCAGGCGCCCAGCTGGAGAGCGTCAGGCGCCCCTCGATGGTGACGAAGGGAAGCGTGATGTTCGCCTCCGCGGTCGCTAGGAATGGCTTGACCCACTTGCCCTTGTATGCCTTCGTGAAGTCATCCTGCTCCATCACGGCCGCCTCGAAGGCGCCGTAGAGCGTTCCGTAATTCTCGCGGAAGGAGGCCGAAACTTCCTCCAGCAGCGCCGCCGGCTCGAGCTTCGCCTCGCCCGCTACCAGCTCAATCAGCTTGGTCGCGCGCTGCTCGTTCTTCCACTCGCGGATGCGCGCCTGCTTGCGGTGGCCCGAGACCTGCCGCACCGACATGTCAACGATGTGGCGCTTGCGCTTGACGCGGGTGACCTTGGCGACCACCATCTGCCCTTCGCGGATGAAATCACGGATATACTTGACCCACCCCGAGGCGACCTCGGAAATGTGGACGAAACCTTTCTGGCCCGGATATTCGAGCAGGTCGACGTTGGCGCCTTGGTGCCTTACCTCGGAAACCCGGCCGATTACGAATTCACCTTCTTCTGGAAGCTCTGCCGGACTCACTCCAGCTCCTCCACCACCTTCGCGACGACCCGGGCGCGGCCGCCAGCGGATGTGGCGAGGGTTGAGCCGCAGAGTTCGCAGCTCACGGTCGTGGCGCTGTTGCTGAAGAGTACTGACTCGTTCTCGCAACTGGGGCAGTTCACTTTCAGGAATTTGCTGTTAACCATGTTTACTCCGTCAACTCGAATTTCTTTGCGCGTATATTTGGCCTGTGCCACGCCTTGCTGCAGCTAGAACAGCGGTAGCGCAGGTAGATGCGTTTGGTCGGTTTCTCCCGCCCTTCGGGCTTGGGACGCGGGAAACCACCGTAGCCGGCGGTGACACGGCGGAAAAGCCGCTGTCCGCGCGCACGCTCGGAAGCGCGCTTCTTCTTGACCTGCTCCACCTCGTGCTGGTTGTGCGCCTTGCACGAGGGGCAGTAAGTGCTTATTCGACGGGGGAGCTTCATATCAGGGGGACCGGGCGAGTCAGCCGCTTTTATAAAACTAATCTAAGCCGACGCCAGTTCACGGTGGCGCATCCCGAACAGCGCCTGCACCGCCGCCAGCGGCAGTCTCAGCCAGAAATCGCGCATCGCTTTTCCCTCGTATTCACCGCGCGTCATCATCGCCAACAGCCCGAAAACCGCCGGCGTCCCGCCGAGCGCGAAGCCGAGGCGCATGAAGAAGGGGCGATAGATACGATGCTTGCTCGAGGCGGCGCGGTACATTTCCTCTGCGTAGTGCTCGCGCCAGTACTCTTCAAAGCGGGTCGGGTCGCCTTCGGCAACCGCGCGCGCCGCGAGCCGTCCGCCAAGCGCGGCGTGGTTCAGCCCTTCGCCGTGGATGGGGTTGACGTGCCCGGCGGCGTCGCCGACCAGCACCCAGCCGTCGCCCGAGACCGGCTCGTCAAACAGCGCCGGATCGTTGTAGGAGGGAATTGCCGAGCCGAAGCGGATGCACTCGACCTCCTCGCCCGACTCGAGCCGGTACCTGCCGGGGGCGGTGAACTCGCCCGGCCAGCGGTCGTGCAGCAGCTTCTCGAGCGCCTGCTTCATGCCGGGCGTCCCGGCGTTATAGCAGTAGCCGATATTGTAGTGGTCCGTCTTCGGGAAAACCCACAGGTACCCCTCGCCCGGAAGCGCACCGAGGATGAATTCGACCTCGTTCTCGACCGGCTTCAGCCCGAGGTAGTAGCCGGAGGCGGCAAAGAGGTGCTCGCGCGGAATCGCCCCGACGAAGTGGCGTCGCGTGAAGCCGTTGACCCCGTCGGCGCCGATGACGTAGCGCGCGCGGTGCGTGCCGTTGATGAGCCACGTATCGCCGTCACGCTCGAGCTGCTTCACGCGCTCGTTGACGTGCGTCGCGCCCGCCTCGGCAGCGCGCTTGAACAGGTAGTGGTCCCAGGCATCGCGCCGCACCATCTTCCCCTTCGCGACCGGCACCTTCAGCTTGGTGCTGCCGTGAGTGAAGCTGATGGAACTCATGTGGCACTCGATAGCCTCGTCGGGGGCGTCCATCCACTCGATGCCCTTGACCGGCAGCCCGCCACCGCACGCCTTGCGCCGTGGGTGGGCATGGTCAAAGAGCAGCGTATCGAGGCCGCGCTCGGCCGCTTCGCGTGCCGCCGAGGAGCCGGCCGGCCCGCCGCCAATGACTGCTACGTCGGCAATCGCCACGGTTGGCCGACTTGCGCCCCCTGATAAAATCAGCGGCGGTACTTGAGGTGGCATGAAATCGAGCGCGAAACCATCTGGCACCCCTGCAACACCAAGTCCCGCTCGCCCTTGCGGCTGACAACGTAGATGATGCGCGGCTCACCTTCGCCCAGCAGCCGCGTCAGTTCGGGGTCGGGGTTCTGCAGATCGAGCTTCATCGTCCCGTCAGGCTGCACTTCCAGCACCTGGAAGTCGAAACCACGCCCGTCAATGAAGATTCGGTGGCTCTCGCCGGTGAAAGTACGCGTCTTGTCAGGCAGGGCCTCGAGGTGTTTCTCCACGCCCCGCTCCAGCGGCGCGAAGTTTAAAGGGCTTCTTCGGGAAAATTGAGCGCCATGAAGGCGGGTCCCCACTTGAACGCCCCCATCAGCTGCGCCGCGTGCGCACGCTCGCCGAGGATGGCCAGCGCGCCTGCCAGCGCTTCGGCGGTCGTCAGCTTGCCCAGCTTGCCAGCGTTGACCGGGTTTACCGGCACCAGCGGCGGCAGCCGGCGCGGCTCGAGGCCGTGCAGCCGCAGCCGCGCGAAGGTCTCCGTTGCGCGGTTCCAGGAGCAGTCCACCCCGACGAGGCCGCCGACCTGCCCCAGCTCGCGGTCGGCCAGCGACAGCTCGCGGTCGGCGAACGGGTCCAGTGCAATGCCCATCGGCGGCAGCCGCGCCGGCGCCGGGTAGCTGCGCGCCAGCTCCATCCGTGCCAGCCGCCGCGCGGTGCATTTGCGCGGGTCGTCCTGACCCAGCTCGAGCACGCGCAGTTCAATCGACATGTAACCCGAAGTCGACCGGCGAGGCACCGAGCGTCAGCACCCCCAGCGAGAGGCAGTCGCCATGCGGGGCATACTCAGCGACGTTCTGCAAATTGAGGCCGCCCGAGAGCTCAATCGCGACCCCGAGCGGCCGCAGCTGCGCCGCAGCTGCGGCCGCCTCCCTGAAGGAAAAGTTGTCGAGCAGCACCCGGTCGGCGCCCGCTTTCGCCGCCTCTAGCGCCTGCTCCAGCGTGTCGGCCTCAACGACCAGTTCCAACCCCGGCGACGCCGCGCGTGCGCGACGCACCGCCTCCGTAATGCTGGCGCAGAGCCGCAGGTGGTTGTCCTTGACCAGCAGAGCATCGTCGAGCCGCATCCGGTGCATCCCGCCGCCGCCGTCGACGACCGCCTGTTTCTCGAGCTCGCGCAGCCCAGGGATAGTCTTGCGCGTCGCCAGTACTTCCACGGCGGGATTCGCGGCGCGCGCCCGCGCGACAACAGCAGCTGTGAGCGTTGAGATGCCCGAGAGGTGCGCCAGCAGGTTCAGCGCCAGCCGCTCGCGCGCCAGGATTTCGCGCGCCGCCCCCGCCAACCGCGCCACCCCGGCACCAGCCAGGAGCGCATCGCCGTCGGCGAACGCCAGTTCGCAGCGCACGCCGCCCTGCGCGAAGAGCAGCTCCGCAGCGCGCCCGCCAGAGAGCGTGCCGGGGCCGCCGCGGATGGCCGCGGTGCAGTCGCGCTCGTCGACGACCGCCAGCGAAGTCGCGTCGCCGGAGCCGAGGTCCTCGGCCAGCCACTGCTCCAGCGCCGCTGCCAGTTCCATTACCGCGCGAGGCTGCAGCTGGTTATGAAGGCTTCAGCCATTGAGCGGCGGCTCACGCCGGCCCCGGCTCGCCACGCAAGCGCTGCGAGAGCCACCAGGTGCAGCCGATGGCAGCTATCCAGAGCAGGATGTTGGCGCGGTAGGTCCAGTGGTAGGCGTCGAGGTTAGCCATGCCGCTATCGAGGAAATAGCCCATCAGCAGGTAGCCGAGCGCGATGCCGAGCGCCTGCCCGACCAGCGCGGTCGCGCCCGCCATCCCGAGGCCGCGGTTGCGCTCGCGTGCGGTGGTGAAGCGCGACATCAGCGCGTCATCGGAGACGAGCAGCATCGGGTAGATGGGAATCACGAAGATGACAATCGCGACCGTCAGCGGCAGCCCCAGCGCGAAGAGGGACCAGAGGCCGCCGTAGGCGAGCGCCGACCAGAGCAGCACCCGCTCGGCGCCCATGCGGTCGCACACCTTGCCAATGACCGCATAGAGTATCAGTACCATCAGCACCGCCCACGCCTCGAGCAGCGCCGAGAAATCGACGGCGGCGCCGCGCACCTCGAAGTAGCGTAGCGTCGTCAGCACGACCGCACCGCGCGGCATCGCCACCAGCAGCACGCCGAGCAGGATGAGCGGCGGCCAGCGGCTCTCGAAGGCGAAGAGGGCGCGCAGACCCACCAGCCGCGCAGTGATTCCCGACGGCGCAGGGCCCACCGTGGCGGGCCCTGCACCTCGTAACATCCACGCTGGTCGTGCGAACTCGTCGCCGCGCAGGCACAGCACCAGCCACGCCGCCAGCACCAGCAGCGGCACCATCAGCGCTGCTAGTCCCATCATCGCGTCGGACGCGCCGCGCGCGTCGAGCAGCCGATCGTAGACCTGCCCGGCAGCGAGCGCGACCAGTGCCGAGACCAAACTCGCGACGGCGTAGAGTAGCCCGATGGCCTCGCCCTTGCGGTCGGGATACCACTCGGTCACGGCGGCGAACGCCAGCCGCGCCGACGAGAGCAGCGCCACTTGCAGCATCGACGCCGCCATGAACGCTTCCAACGAGAGCCACGGGAAGAGCAGCGCCAGCGCCGCAGCGCCGCCCAACGCCCCCAGCATCATCCGGCGCCGCTGCCCCCAGCGGTCGGCCGCGGCGCCCCACAGCAACCCGCAGCCGCCAACGGTCAGCGCCAGCAGGCCGGTGTGTAGCAGCACGAGGTCCTCACGCGCGCCGAGTTGCCGTGAGTGGAACGAATACATCACCAGCGCCGTGTTAATCCCCATCACCAGCAGCGCCCCCGCCAGCAGCAGCCGCGGCAGGTCGCCCGGCCGCGACGGCCCCGCGACGGCCGCCAGCGTGCGGTAGCGGCCGCGCAGCCACCAGCCGATGCCGCCCATCAGCGGCAGCGTCAGCAGGTAGAGCGCCGAGAGCAGGTCGGCGGAGATTATGTTCAGCTCATCGGGGGGGTCGGTCGGGAGCGGAGTCGGTGCAAAGGGCAGGTAATCCGCAACATAGAAGGTTACACCAGTTTCGTTCGCCCCGTCGTAGAGTGTTTCACTGGTTGTATCAACAGTCCGTGACCAGGAGAATTCGAGCCGGACTGTGGTGTTGTATCGGATGATTCCTTCATCCAGAGTAATTGCCACATCAGCCTCATAGATACCATTTCCGCCAGCCGTCAGTTGTGCTTCGGAAATCAGGGTGCTATTAACGAAAAGGCGAACTTCGACACTGTTACAGGAAGAAACCAGGCATTCACGTTCCAGATGCAGGCGGACGTGTGCAATGTCTTCTTCCAATCGGGCGTCGCCGGAGAGCGGTTCGCTCTCGTATTCCAGATTAGTAGAATCTCCGTCCCAGTTTCCTCCGCCACCGGTTGCCCTGCTCTCATTCGCAGACAGCCCACCACTGCCGTTCTGCATCGTGTCATATGCCCACAACCCTCCATGCTCGGGAGTGGGGTCGTCGTCTTCGCCTGCGCTAGCAACAGGCAGGACTGCAACGAGCAGCAGCGCGACTAGTAGCGCGACTAGTAGCGCGGGCCGCGCTGCCTTCGGCGGTAGTACTACGGCGTGTCCTGTTCGCACATACCGGTAGCAGCAGGGCGCTTTAGTCGCGCCGGCGCAGAGCTAATCCCAGCGCGGAAAGTGCCGCCAGCAACCCGAAGCCGGGGATTCCGCCTTCTTCCTCGGTGCCGGTGTCAGTCTCCTCGGGCTCTTCGCCCTCGGTCTCCTGCTCGGCTATCTTGACCGAGAGGTCGCCGCTGGTGGCGGTCTCGACGCCATCGCTGGCGGTCGCCTGCACCTGGAAGGTGTAGGTGCGGCCGGAGAGCGAGGTCACGTCAGGCGCAAGGTTGACCGAGATGGTCACCTGCCCCCCGGATGTGACTGGCACGGAGGTGTGCTCGAGCGTCGCCCAAGCGGGCGCATCGACCAGCGCCAGGCTGGCGGTGTCGTAGCCGTTACCGTTGTTGGAGAGGATTACCTGTAGCTGGATGGTTGTCGACTGCGCGACTTCAACCGAGTTGACCTCGGCGCCGGTGGCGTTGAGGGCGTAGCTGAAGGCGAGGTCGTGTATCTGCCGCACGGAGACCGTGACGGTCTCCGTGGCGTTTGTCTCGCCGTCCTCCGAGGTCACGGTGACGGTGATGTTGCCGCTGGTGGCGTGCGCCTCCTTGCCGGCTGGCACCGACACGGTCAGCGCGAAGTTGCCACTGCCTAACGCAGTGACGTCAAGGCTGTCAACGTCCGCCGTGGGCGCCCAGAGGCCGGGACCGTCAACCGCGATTGCGTAGCTGTCGATTCCGTTGCCGGGGTTCCCGACGGTGAAGAGGAAGGTGGCGTTGCTGCCGGGGCTACCGATTTTGCTCGTCTCGTCGACCGAGAACGAGAGGCCGTAGTGCTGCGTCACCGTGGTGGTGAAGGTCTGCGACGCGGTCTTCGCGGGGTCGTTGACTGAAGTGGCGGTCAGCGTCAGCGTGCCGCTGTCGCCCGCGCCCGCACTGGCGGGAATGCTCACATTCAGCTCGAAGCCGAAGCTGCCGCCCCCGAGGCGCCAGCCGAGTGAGCCGGAAGTGGCCGGCTGCCCGGTTGCACTCCAGCCGCTGGGCAGGTCGCTGTTCCAGCCGAGGTTGAATTCGTCGTCGGTGTTACCGAGGTTGCGGACGCTGACGTCCCACGCCGCAAAGGCTGCACCGCCGGAGACGTCAACATCCTGCGAGCCGGCGCCAGTCACAGTCACACCATAGAGTGGCTCGACGTTGGCGAAGAGCTTGACCGGGAACGGCTGGTAGTAGGGGAAGCCGAACGGGTCGTCCGGGTCGAGGCTACTCGCCTGGAAGCTGATTTCCTGCGGTCCGGCGTGGACCGAGTCGTCAAAGAGAGTCATGGTGACGGTCGACTCGTACGCGAGGCCGGCGTCCATGCCATGCAGCACCATGCTCTGCGTGCCGGGATCCCAGTCGCTGCCGCTGACGCGCCAGCCACCGGTTCCGGCATACTGCACGGTGATATCGTCAGCGATGGCGACCGCAGTGCCATTCTCGTTGACCGCGATGTTCTCGACCGTCATCGAGTAGTCGTGCGCGTCGCCCACTTCGAAGGAATGCACGGCGACGTCGTCGCTCCATGCAATCCAGTTAGTGACGGTGACGACAAACTGGTGGATGGCGGTGTCGCCGTCGGCGCTGACAGTAATGGTGACCTCGGTCTGCTTGCCGACGTCGCTGCCGAAGGGCACCGAAACGTCCACTGCCAGCACCGTGCTACCGCCGGCGCCGAGCGTGCCGAGGTCCATCATTCCCTGACTGTAGTCGCCGGTGGACTGGATGGTAAAGTTGACCAGGTCGGCCGGCCATTCGGGGTCGTCCGTCTCGGCGCTAACCTGTACCGCGCTGTATCCCGCATCACCGCTGTTGGCGATGGTCATCGTGAACATGGCGGTGCCGTTGGCCGAAGCGAATGACTCCTGCTCGTGATAGCCGCTGCCGCTCACGTCCAGCTGCGCGCCCGCCTCAGCCGAGGGGAGCACTGCAATTAGCGCGAGTAGGGCAAAGGCGGCCAGCAGGCCCCTGATGGTACTCACGGGACTGCCTCCAGTTCAGCGCCGCCTGAGCAGCAGTGCTGCGCCAAGCGCGGAGAGTACCGCCAGCAGGCCGAAGCCGGGTAGCCAGCCCTCATCTTCATCGTCGCTGATGTCGTCCGTACCCGGGTCGCCGCCACCAGTCGATTTCTCGGTGACGTCAACGGTCAGGGTGCCGCTCGAAACAGCCGTTCCGCTGCCGCCGGTGGCGGTGACAGTGAAGCTGCTGCTGCCGGTCGCGTCATCTGCGGTCGGTGCGATAGTTGCCGTAACAGTGATGGTCTGGCCGGGGCCGACGACACCGCTGGTCTCGCTCAGTGTAGCGAACGCGGGCGCGCCGTCAAGCGCGAAAGTGACAGTCTCGGGGCCGTTGCCGCTGTTGGTCAGGTTGAAGACAACCGAGACCGAAGCGTCCTGCGCCACTGAAGCTGTCTTGGCACCGCCGTCGAAAGCGAGGCCGAAGACCTGCGCGGTCGTCACGCTCACCATTTTACTCGCCGACGTTGCGCCGTCCTCAGAGGTGACGGTGACGGTGATGTCACCGCTCTGGGTGTGCGCCTGCTTGTCGGCCGGGACCATCGCCGAAACGACGAACTGCCCGGTCGCGCCAGCCGCAACAGTCACCTCAGCCGCGTCGGACGCGGGTGAGTAGGCGGAGGGGCCACCGACGACGACTGCGTAGCTGTCCTCGCCGTTACCATCGTTGATGATGGTGAATGAGAATTCGGCCGTCTCGCCCGGTGCCTTGGTCGCCTCGTTGGCCGAGGAGGCCAGCGACAGGCCGTAGGACTGGTCGATCGTGGCGCTGAACGACTGGTCAGCCGCCGCGGCTCCGCTGGATGAGCTGACGCTCATCGTGAAGCCGTGACTCGTGCCAGCGCCGAGGCCGGCAGGGACTGTCATGGTGACGGTGAAGTTGTGTTCGGATGCTTCGCCGCTGCCTTTCCAGTCGAGGTAGCCGGTGTTCCCACCGCCAGTGCCGGTAGTGGACCAGCCAGCTGCGTCAGCGTTAGAGGTGTCGAAGCTGTAGTCGAAGCTGTCGCCAGTGTTGCCCATGTTGCGGATGGTCACGCTCCAGCTCACATCGCCGCCGCTAGCTGCAACCGACTGGCTGCCGCTGCCGGAAACCTTGACGTCAAAGAAGTCCGCGACGGTGGCGTTCATCACGATGAAGAATGGCTGGAGGTAGCCGTCGTCATCGTGTGCCTGGAACGCAATGGTTGCGTCGCCCGAGGGGACGTTGACGCCCACGAGCGAGATTTCGAGCGAGATTTCGTACCAGTCGTCGCCCGCCAGACCGAAGAGCGTAGCGGTCTTGTTCATCTCGTCCCAGTCATCTCCCGCAATGTTCCAGCCTTCGTCAGCGCCAGCGAAACCAATCGTGATTTCGTTGCTGATATCTGCCTCGTTCAGGTTGATAACGCTAATCGTGTAGACGTTACACGAGGTCGATGCGGCACAGTCCTCCTCGGTATCGCCCTCTTCGAAGGACTGTGTTTCGTCCTCGGAGAAAGCAACCCAGTCGGTCACGACCACGGTGAATTCCACCATGGTGGAATCGCCATCGGCATCAAACGTCACCGTGAAGGTCACGCTGTCACCGTTCTCGGCCGATTCGGGAATCGAGACGATGGCCATAATCATATCAAAATCTTCGGCTGCCAGTCCACCGAGGTCGGCAGTAGCGGTGCCGTTAGCGCCGGTGTACCAGCTCTCGAAGTAGACCTGGTCGTGGGTCCACGACAGGTCATCAAACGAGGCTGAAATGTTGACACCGTTGTAGTCGGCGTCGCCGTAGTTGTACATGTAGGCCATGAATTCGGCCTCGCCGCCGGCCGAGCCGAACGACGTCATGTCGTTGTCGCCCTCACCACCAGCCATGAGCATTGCGCCGGCACTTGCGTTGGGCACTACAAAGGCAGCCGCGAGCATCAGCATCGCGATAGCCAGTACGCCCCGAACATTCTTGCTGTTTTCCATTTTATTCACCTGTTTTGCGTCCTTTATCAGGTCTCCGTAGGAGACCGTGGCAACGCCGTCGACTATGGGTGCGCTATAAAAGGTTTCGATTTCCCCGCCTGTTTGGCTGGTAATCAGTTTTGACAATCCGTGCGGGGCACCCTGCTGTAACACTCATTGGCGGCGCGGCAATTCAGGGAAACCTTTTTTATGGGGGCGAGTACCGCCACGGTCCCGTCGCCGGGAGAGGTCACAAATGGAGAAGCACAGCAGGTTCGAAAAAGCCCGTATAATTGGCTCACGCGCCCTCCAGATTTCGATGGGTGCCCCCGTGAATATCAAGGTCCCCAAAGAGATTATCGACCCGGTGCTTATCGCCCAGATGGAGTATGACCAGCAGGTCATCCCCATCACCGTGGTCGACCGCGAGAAGAAGTGATTATCAAGGATATCACTCTGCGGCGCATCCTTGACTCGCGGGGCAATCCAACCGTCGAGGCTGACATCACAACAGCCTCCGGCTTCGGCCGCGCCGCCGCGCCCGCGGGCGCGTCCACCGGCACGCATGAAGCGCAGGCGTGGCCCACTGAAGGCGTCGCTGCCGCCATCGAACTGGCGCGGCAGGAAGTCGTGCCGGAGCTCATCGGGGTCAGCGCTGACGAGCAGGCGCAGGTCGACGCGCTGCTGCACGAAGTGGACTCCACCGCCAATTTCAGTCGCATCGGTGGCAACCTAGCGGTCGCGATTTCGCTCGCGACCGCCCGCGCGGCGGCCGCCAGCCAGGGCGTGCCGCTCTTCCGCTACGTCGCCGGGATGGGCGACTACGTCCTACCGGCAGTGATGGGCAACGTGCTCGGTGGCGGCGCGCACGCGGTCGGCGGCACCGACATCCAGGAATTTCTCGTGACCAGCTTCGACGACGACGTTTCGCGCGCAATCGACGCCAACACCGCGGTCCACCGCGCGGTCGGTGCGGCGCTGCGCGAGCGGTTCCCTGACACGGCGCTCGGCAAGGGCGATGAAGGGGCATGGGTCGCGCCGCTCGAGAACGTCGCGGCGCTCGAGCTTGTGGTCGAAGCGGCGCAGAGCGTCGCCGACGAAACCGGCGTCGACATCCGGCCGGGGCTCGACCTCGCCGCTAGCGAGTTCTACCGCGACGGGAAGTACGTCTACAAGGACCGCAGCCTGACTCCGGCCGAGCAGGTCGATTTCGTCGTTTCACTGATTGAGGATTATAGCCTCCACTCGGTCGAGGACCCGCTCGACCAGGAGGATTTCGAGGCGTGGGCGGCGCTGACGGCGCGCACCGACGCACTGGTCATCGGTGACGACCTCTACGTTACCAACGTCGCGCGGCTCGCGAAGGGGATTGAGCTGGAAGCGACGAATGCGATACTCATCAAGCCCAACCAGATTGGGACACTGACCGACACCATCACTACGGTCGCGCTCGCCCGCGAGGCGGGGCTGGCGACCGTCATTTCGCACCGCAGCGGAGAGACCACCGACACCGCCATCGCGCACCTCGGGGTCGCCTTCGGGTGCCACGCTATCAAGACCGGCGTAGTGGGCGGCGAGCGGATTGCAAAACTTAATGAACTGGTCCGCATCGCCGGCGAACTGAGATGACCGAAGCCGTAGCCGAACAACCGCTGCTCATCGACGAGGATACCTTCCTCAACTGCGGGGTGCACATTGGCACCAAGCAGAAGAGCAAGGACATGCAGCCCTACATCCATCGCGTCCGTGATGACGGCCTGCGCATCCTCGACATCAGCTGCACTTCGCAGCAAATTCGCGTCGCCGCGGAGTTCCTGAACGGCTTCGAGGCGGCCGAAATCCTAGTGGTCTCGGCGCGGCAGTACGGCTGGAAACCCGCACGGCAATTCGCCGATACAACCGGCGTCACCTGCATCCCCGGCCGCTTCACACCGGGACGGCTGACCAACCCCGAGATGCAGAACTTCATCGAGCCTCGCACAATCCTGCTCACCGACCCTGCTGCCGACGCGCAGCCGTTCCGCGAGGCGCTGAATATCGCAATTCCGGTAGTAGCAATGTGCGACGCCAACAACCTCACGAATGGCGTCGACCTAGTCATCCCGGGCAACAACAAAGGGCGCCGCGCACTGGCGCTGATATACTGGCTGCTCGCCCGCGAGATGCTGCGGCTGCGCGGCGACCTGGGCGCAGACGAAGACCTCGAGGCGACCGTAGACGACTTCGAAGCGCCGCTGGTCTGATTTTTATACTGATCGTCGAGAGACCTTGACTGCTTCCGGTGCTGCCGGGCAGCTTACTTAACCCCGTGTAGCTGCCGCGCAGATGGTTGCCGCCGTGGAGTGCCGCGCGCTGGAGCGCGGCTATGGCTCGCTGGAAGTGCTGCGCGGGCTCGACATGGAAGTTGGGGCGGGCAGCATCTACGGCCTGCTGGGGCCGTCGGGCTGCGGCAAGACGACACTACTGAAGGTACTGCTCGGCAGGCTGGTGCCGTGGGGCGGGACTGTCTTGGCGCTCGGAAGCGCGCCGGGCGAGCCCGGTGCGCCGGTCCCCGGACCGGCCGTTGGCTACTCACCGCAGGAGCTGGCGCTCTACGAGGACTTGAGCATCGGCGAGACACTGCGCTTCCACGGACGGCTGCAGCTGCTGGAGCCTGCGCAGGTCGCGCAGCGCGAAGCGTGGCTGCTTGACTTCCTCGACCTGCCCGACCCGGAGCGAGTCGTCGGCAAGCTGAGCGGCGGGCAGAAGCGGCGCGTCTCGCTGGCGGTGGCGCTGCTGCACGAGCCGCAGCTGCTGCTGCTCGACGAGCCAACCGTGGGGGTCGACCCCGAGCTGCGCGCGCGCCTCTGGGACCACTTACGCACGATTGCTGACGGGGGGACGGCAGTGATTCTCACGACGCACTACATCGATGAGGCGGCACAGGCCGACACCGTCGGGCTGATGCGCAATGGGAGGCTGCTAGCGGAGGATGCGCCACAGGTGCTGATGGAGCCGCATGGCCACGTCTCGCTCGAGCAGACCTTCCTGCTGCTCTGCCGGCGTGAAGGGGCAAAGACATGAACTTCGCGCGCATACATGCCATCGCCGCGCGCAAGTTCGCATCGCTGCGGCGCGACAAGCGCACCTTTGGTTTTATCGTCATTATGCCCGCCATCCAGATTGTGCTGATGGGCATCGCCATCGGACAGGTGCCAACCGGGCTCGACATCGCAATTATCAACGACGGGGCGACCGGGATGGGCGCGATTATCACGGACCATCTCATGGACTCAGAGTCGCTGGTGGTCCATGCCGACTACGGCTCCGTGGCGGAAGCGCGGGACGGAATCGAGGCGGGTGATATCTGGGCGGCGCTCCATATAACGCCCGACGGCACACTCGAGCTGCATCTCGACAACTCCAACCAGCAGGTCAGCGCCACTATCCTAGTCGAGGTGCGCAACGCGATGACCGCGGCGCTGGAGGAGCAGGGCGACGCGCTGCCGCTGGCGGTGGCGCAGCCAGTCTACGGCGAGCGCGACCCCGCCTTCATCGACTTCCTGGCGCCGGGAATCATGACCATGGTCTGCTTCATGTTCTCGCTCATCCTGACCACCATGGCATTCGTCGGCGAGCGCTACGACGGGACGCTCGACCGTGTTTTCGCCGCCGGCACCCTGCCGGTCGAGGTGCTGCTGGGGCATTTGGCGGCGTTCTCGACTGTCCTTATCGGACAGGTGACCGTCGTAATCCTGATTGCCGTCTATGGTTTCGACATCCCGATTAACGGCTCGCTGCCGCTGCTGTTCCTGCTAGCGCTGCTGCTGGGCTGGTCGGCGATGTGCTTCGGACTGTTCATCTCGACCAAGGCGCGCAGCGAATTCCAGGCGATGCAACTGAACATGCCAGTCATGTTTCCTGTAATGCTGCTCTCGGGAATCCTGTGGCCGGTGCAGGCGCTGCCCGGTTGGGTCCAGCCGATTTCATGGGCGCTGCCATCGACCTGGACCGCCGAGGCGTTCCGCTCAATCATGATTCGCGGCTGGGGGCTCGAGCACTCCGAAGTGGCGACGGCGTTCGCGTTCAACCTGCTCTTTGCGCTGCTGGCGCTGGCTGTCGCGGCGCGCTCGCTGAAAGTGCGCGACTGATTTTATAGCAGGCAGGGTTGCGCCGCCGTGTTGTGGCAACTGGAGCTGGCCCGCTTCGGGGTCCTACTGGTAATCTCACGCATCCGGGCGCTCTGGCTCGACGAGCGGCAGATGCGCAAGGTGATGCGCGACCTGTGCCGCCGCGAACTGAAGCGGCACAACGTGCAGCTGCTGGTGCACGGGAAACCGGTGCGGGGATTCCTAGCGGCGAACCATACCAGCTACTTGGACGGGGTGGTCTCGGTAGCGCTCTTTCCGGCCGGATTCATCGGCAAAATCGAGGTACGCGACTACCCGCTCATCGGCCCGCTGGCGGCATCGCTGGGGATGCTCTGGGTGCGGCGTGAGGAGCAATCGTCGCGCGACGCTGCCAAGGCGGCGCTGAACGTGCGTGACGCGACTGCGGAGCCGCTCTGGATTTACCCCGAAGGAAAGACGACGACCTTCGGAACGCTCGGCAAGTTCAAGATGGGAGTCTTCAAGGCGGCCGAGGCGAGTGGCCATGTGGTGCAACCGCTAGCGATGTGCTATAACGACCGCTACATTGACTGGACCGGCAGCAAGTCAGTGCTGCTGGGCATCCGCACTTTCTACTCGACGCAGCGCCCGCTGAAGGTGCGCTGCTTCTGGCTCAAGCCGTTCCACGTCGCGCCGGGCGAAGCGCACGCGACGGCCGAGCGGCTGAACCGCACGCTGCGCGCCTACGTCGAGCGCTTCGAGGTGCAGGGGCTATGAGCCGCGAGCGCTGGGAAAAGGAGACGCTACAGCCGACGCTCGAGAAAGGCGGCGAGCGCGACGGTGCGCTGCTCGACGGCGGCGATCGGCTCCACGCGCCGGGGGATGCGCCACTGCGCGACGCCGAATGGCCGGGCGAATTCCCATTCACGCGCGGGGTGTATCCGACGGGATACCGCGGGCGGCTCTGGACGATGCGGCAGTATGCCGGCTTCGGCACCGCCGCCGAGAGCAACGCGCGCTATCGCTACCTGCTCGAACAGGGCACCAGCGGGCTGTCGGTGGCGTTCGACCTGCCAACACAGATTGGCTACGACAGCGACCACCCCATGGCGGCGGGCGAGGTGGGCAAGGTGGGCGTCGCGATTGACTCGTTGCACGACATGACGGCGCTCTTCGATGGGGTGCCGCTCGACCGCGTCAGCACCAGCATGACCATCAACGCGCCAGCAGCGGTGCTGCTGGCACTCTATGTCACCGTGGCGAAGCAGCAGGGGGTCGCACCGGCCAAACTGCGCGGGACGGTGCAGAACGACATCCTGAAGGAATACATCGCGCGTGGCACCTACATCTGGCCGCCGCGCGAGTCGCTGCGGCTGACGACTGACCTGATGGCGTGGTGCGCTACGGAAGTGCCACAGTGGAACACGATATCCATCTCAGGCTACCACATCCGCGAAGCCGGGAGCACCGCGGTGCAGGAGCTGGCGTTCACGCTCGCCGACGGCATCGCCTACGTCGAGGCGGCGCTGGCGCGCGGGATGGAGGTAGACGACTTCGCGCCGCGGCTGGCGTTCTTCTTCAACTGCCACAACGACCTGCTAACCGAGGTCGCCAAGTTCCGCGCTGCGCGCCGCATGTGGGCGCACATCATGCGTGACCGCTTCGGCGCCCGCGACGAGCGGAGCCTGCGGCTGCGGTTCCACACGCAGACCGCCGGCTCGAGCCTGAGTGCGCAGCAGCCGTGGAACAACGTCACGCGCACAGCCATCCAGGCGCTCGCCGCCGTCCTCGGGGGGACACAGTCGCTGCACACCAACGCACTGGACGAGGCACTGGGGCTGCCGTCGGAGAAAACGGCACAGCTGGCGCTGCGCACACAGCAGATTATCGCGCACGAAACCGGCGTAGCCAACATGGTCGACCCGTTAGCTGGCTCATGGACTGTCGAGGCACGCACCGATGAGCTAGCGGCGGAAGCGGAGGCGCTCATCGCACGCATCGATGGCATGGGCGGTATGCTGCCTGCCATCGAGCAGGGATGGGTGCAGGCACAGATTGCCGAGGCGGCGTTCGCCTACCAACAGCAGGTCGAGAGCGGCGAGCGCACCATTGTCGGTGTCAACACCCACACTGAAAGCAACGCCCCCAAGGCAGAGCCACTCACCATCGACGCGTCGGTCACCGAAGCCCAGGTGCAAGCCCTGGAACAGCTGCGCACCAGCCGCGGCGACGTCACCGCCCCGCTCGAGAAACTCGGCGCGGCAGCCGATGGCGATGACAATTTGCTGCCCCACATCCTGGCGTGTGTCGAGGCGGAGGCGACGCTGGGAGAGATTTGCGATACGCTCCGCGCGGTGTGGGGCGAATACCGGCCCACAACGTAGTCGCCAGCTTTATCTGCCCCCTGCCGTCCGCCGCGAGCGTGGCGGGGTTAGGCTAGTTGTGGTAAAACTGGGGGACTGTGGATCCCTCGTCCCGGGTTCAACTCCCGGGCCCCGCCCCATGTCACTCCCTTATTTCTTGAACAACCCTACGACTTCGTCGCTCCCCGTCGCGGTTTCCGGTGTTTTATCGTCGCGCTGGCGCTTGTAGCGCGGGAAGCGCACGGCGTAGCCGCCGCCGCAGGTATGGATGGGCGACCGCGAAATCTCGGCGCCGAGCAGCTCGAGCACCAGCTCGGGCTCGAACCATGCGTCGGGCTCCAGATTCCATTCGAGCCCAACAGGCGGCTCGGCCCGCCGCAGCGGGTCAAGCCGCTCCTTGAGCGCAGCCAGGTCCTCGTCGCTGAAGCCGGAGCCGAGTTTGCAGACCGTCTCGAAGCCGGTCGGCGTGCGCGTCGCCATCAGCAGCGCACCCCAGAAGCCACCGCGCCGGCCGCGGCCGTGGAAGCCGCCGACGACCACGGCGTCGATGGTATCGGCAAGGTCACTGCGGTAGTCCGGCTTGTATTTTATCCACTGCCAGCCGCGCGCGCCGGCACGGTAGCCGCCGTCGAGCGCCTTGGCCATCAATCCCTCGCAGCCGCTGTCGAGCGCGTCCAACAGGAACTGCTCCGCCTCCGCCTCGTCGGTGGTGCGCAGGAGTGTCGTGCAGGCGACGCGGTCGGACGGCGTGAAAAGCGCTTCGAGCTGTTCACGCCTCGTGTCGAAGGGGGTGTCTAGCGTCTCCTGCCCGTCGGCGTAAAGCACATCAAAAAGGCGCACGCCGACCGGGATTTCCTCCAGCATCTCCGCCAAGCCATGCTTGCGTCCGCGCCTGCGGGCGATGACCTGGAACGGCAACAGGTTTCCCTCCTCGTCAATCGCGAGCGCCTCACCCTCGACAATCACGCCGGCCGGCAGCGCTTGCTCAAGCGCCTCGGCCACGTCGGGGAACTGCGGAGTCAGGTCCTCTAGGCTGCGCGAGAATAGCCGCGTGCCGCTGGGAAGCAGGTGCGCCTGCACGCGCAGCCCGTCGTATTTCCACTCGAAACAGGATTCACCGCCGTGCTTCTCCAGCACCGCCTCGGCCGACGAGAGCCGCTCGCCCAGCATCGGCCGCAGCGGGATTCCCGGCTCGACCCGCACCGCGTCCAGTGAGCCAAAATCGGCCGCAGCGCGTTGCGCCAGCCAGCCGATGTCGGGGCGGCGGTTGTAGGCCGCCTCGACCATCCCGCGCTCCTCGCGGCTGCCGAACGCCTCCGCCAGGCCATCGACCAGCAGCATCTGGCTGAAGCCGAGCCGCAACTTGCCGACCGCGGTGCGGCAGATGTAACGCGCGTCCTGTGGGGTGCCGTCGTGCAGCAACTCCGCCAGCGCGCGAAACTTGCGCTCCTGCGAGCCACTGCCGGTTTCGCGCGAGAGCGCGTGCAGCCGCTTCCACACGCGGCCCACGGTCAGCGGCGCGCCGAAGAGTGGCTGCTGTGCCTTGGCCGCCAGCGCCTCTTCGGCGACAAGCCCGATGTCTCCCGCTTCGGCATAGGTGGCCTGCAGCTCCGCCAGGGGCGTGCCACTAGCAAGCGCCAGCGTCCGCAGCACGCTCTTGTCGGAGAGCCCGACCTCGCGCGAATCGTAAGCGGGGCCGAGCTGGCCCAGACAGAGGTGCGCCACCGCCGCCAGCTCCTCCGGTGGTGTGTCGCGGAACAGATCCGCCAGCAACGACGCAATCTCGAGCCGGCTGCGCGTCTGCTCCATTGCAGCGTATGCTGCGGTCAGGCGGCCGTAGTCCACGCCGGGGGAACGCCGGATGGTATTAAGAATATACCGTTGGCGGTGGAGTGTTTGTTTAAATATATGTCGTCAGCGAATCAGCGATGCAGGAACAGCGCCAGCCCTCGCTCCAGCCTGACGAAGCCAACCCGCTCGAACTGCACCACTTCGCCCTCCAGCTCCGCCGTCACCGGCTCCGCGATTCCGTCGGTCAGCGAGCCGTCCGGTCGCAGCAGCTGCATTGGCACGCCGGCTGCGCACCACTGGACAATTGACACGCCCTTGACGGGGGCATCCCCGACGTGCTCGAGCCGGCCGTCGCGCAGCCGGCAGTTGCATAGGTTTTTCAGCCGCAGCAAGTCGCCCTCCACCAGCTTCTGTACGTCGGCTGACGGCAGCGAAACGGTCGCGCCGGGCGCGACCGTTTCGCGTCGCTCACCCAACTCATCACGGTCGGGATGGAACGGCGCCCGCTTCTCGAGCGGCTGCGGTGCGTCGAGCACCAGCTCGACCGGTTCTGGCACCCAGAATAGCCGCTTCGCCTCAGGCTCGACGAGCGTGCGGTTGACTGCCTCGAGGTTCTGCCATGATAGCGTGATGTCAGCCTCCTTGACCCCGACGGCAACCCAGTAATCCATGATTGCCTGCGGCTGATAGCCGCGTCGCCGCAGCGCCGCCAGCGTCGCGAGCCGGGGGTCGTCCCAACCTGAGTATTCCCCGGCGGTGAGGCCTTCGCGGATGGTACTGGTCTTGAGCAGCGTGTCGGGAATCGAGACCAGCCCATAGTGGATGAACTGCGGCTCGTCCCAGCCGAGGTGGCGGTAGACCCACTGCTGGCGCTGGGTGTTGTTGAGGTGGTCCTTGCCGCGCAGCACGTGCGTCACACCAAGGCGGTAGTCGTCGACCGCGACCGCGAAGTTGTAGGTCGGCCAGAGCCACCACGCGTCACCCTGCCGTGGGTGCGGCGCTTCAGCGACCCGCAAGGCGACGAAGTCGCGCAGCGCCGGATTCGGATCGGCGAGGTCGGTCTTCACGACGACAATACCGACGCCTCCCGCGAGCAGCGCTTCGAACTCCGCCAGCTGCGCCGCCGGTTCGCCGGGACGGCAGGGGCAAGCGACGCTCTGGCGCTTCAGCTCGCGCCACTCCTCGGCGTCGCAATGGCAGACGTAGGCCGCGCCGCGCGACAGCAGCTCGCGGGCGTCGCCGTAGTAAATCTCGAGCCGGTCCGACTGCACCACGGTCTCGTCGGGCGTTGCGCCGAGCCACTCCATGTCGGCGGCAATCAAGTCATACGCGGCTGGGTCAACCGCCGCCGGGTTGGTGTCCTCCAACCGCAGGATGAGCTTACCGTCGTGCAGCTCGCGGTAGGCGTGGTTCAGCGCCACCGCGCGCGAGTGGCCGAGGTGCAGCGGCCCGCTCGGACCGGGCGCGAAACGCAGCACCACTGCACCGTCGGCCTCGAGCGGCGGGAGCCCGCGGTGGCCGCTGGCGGTCGCCTGGCGGGGCTTCGGCGGGGCGGGCGCCTGCGCCGCCACTTCCGTCGGCGTGAGCGCGTTCACTTCGGCGACGACGCGCTCGGCGACTGCACTGAGTTCACGCGCCTGCGACCGCAGTTCAGCGTGCGTGCCGAGCACCTTCCCCAGCACCGACTTCGGCTGCGCCGCACCATGCCGCACCGCCTCCTGCAATGCGGCTGCACGCAGCGCCTCTTCCGCTTCCACGACGGCGAGGGCGATAACGGGGTTATCAATCTGCCGCTACAGTCGCGTATGACAAGGGAGAGGGCTGCGTCATCCTTTAATCCAGCAGCAACACGGGGCGCCCATGAAACGGATGCTGGCGGTCGCGCTGATGCTCGCCACGGTGGGCTGTATCGACGTACCGGCCATGAACGGGCTGATGGACCGGTTGGTGCCCGAGCAGGAAGCGGTCTACACGCAGGTCGAGCTCAACCGCTTCGAGGGGCAGTTCGCACCCGACCCCGACCAGGACCAGGATACGCTCATCGATGCTGCACTGGATATTGCCGAGGACCCACTCCAGTTCCAGCAGGCGCTGCAGAACCTCTCGTGGGTCGAGTATACCCACAAGTTCGAGCTGCCGCAAGGCGCGCGCTACCTGCGAGTCCAGATTACGATTGACTATATGCTCATTGGCGGCGAGCAGCCCGAGGAAGGGCCGGCGGGAACGCTCGACCTCACCTTCCGCACCCCGGACGGCGAAGAGTTCTGCCGTGACGACAACGAACCGCCCTGCTACGAAATCGTCTACTGGACCGGCAACGAGAAGGAAATCGGCCCCTACTCGCCACCGCTGCCGACTGTCGAGGGCGAGTGGACCATTACCATCTCCGGCTCGGGAATGGAGGGGCTCGCCTCGCAGCTATATTCGGGCAAATACGAACTGTCCGTCCAGACCGAAATTCTGCAGAACTAGAGCGAGAGCGACAGGATTATCAGACCGACCAGCCCGCAGTAAGGTGCGAACCAATGAAAGCGCTGCTGCTTCACAAGCGCCAGCAGCCAGCGCAGCGCGAGGAATCCCGTAAGGGCAGCCGCGGCCATCCCGAGCAGGAACTCGGCCGGCGCGACTCCCGCGAGCGCGCCTTCGCGCTCCTGCAGCAGTTCGAGGGCAGTTGCGCCGAGGATGGCGGGCATCGACATCAGGAACGAAAGCCGCGCCGCCGCGACGGGGCGCATGCCGGCCGCCATTCCGGCCGCAATCGTGAGCCCCGAGCGCGAGAGTCCCGGCAGCACCGCCAGCCCCTGTGCCAGTCCCATCCAGAGGCCGACGAAAAGCGGTATGCTCGCCACGTCGAGTGTGCCGCCGCGACCACGCGACGCCCACAGGACGCCAGCGGTCACGAGCAGCCCCACGCCGGTAATTTGCAGCGAGGCGAGCCAGCCGCTCGCGAGGGCGTCGAAGCTGAAGCCGATAATCGCCGTCGGGATGCTCGCCAGCAGCACCAGCTGCACAGTGCGCTCGTCGGGATCGGCCGTGCCGCTGCGCAGCGCGCGCAGCGCCCCGGGCGTCGCGCGCAGCGCGCCGGCGATGTCAGCGCGCAGTAGCCAGCCGGCGGCGAGTAGCGTGCCGAGGTGGAGCGCGATGTTGAAAAAGAGTGGCGGGTGGACGTCGCTGATGTGCTCGAAAATCACGAGATGGCCGCTGCTGCTGACCGGTAGCCACTCCGTAAGGCCCTGCACGATGCCGAGCAGCAATGCTATCGCCAGCTCCATGGCGCGGCTAGTCGCCACGTTTATTTAACGCGGGTGCAAGTCCGCGCCGATGGTGACGCAACAGCTGGAGTGCCCGATCTGTTTCATCCGCTTCGATACCGGACGCCGGCCGGGGCGGTCGGTCGCCTGCCCCAGCTGCGACCACGGCTTCGACGTCCCGGGCGAGGAAGCACCCGCCGCAGAGGAGGCTCCGGCGGCAGAGGAAGAAGCGGTCGAAGAAGAAGCGCCCGACGAGGAAATGGCTGCCGACGAGGAAACGCCGGAGGAGGACAAAGCGGAAGACGAAACCCCGCAAGGCGACCCATCGCCCGCGCCCCCCAGCGAGCCGCCCGTCCCGCCCGAACCAGCCGCACCCAGCGCGCTGGAGCTGCTGGGCGAGCTCTCGACCGCCTACCGCATCGAGCGGCTACAGTCGGTCATCGACGGCCCGCGTAGCCGCGCGCAGCTGGCGGGGCTGCTGCTGCTAGCGGTGGCGGTGCTCGGGCTGTTTGCGGCGACCGCGACCGCCATCAAGTGGAGCGGCTACGACTCGCCCTGGGACGAGCCGGCGACAGCCAGCCTTTACGGCTCGGTGATTGACGTCAACGGCACCGCGCTCGAGAACGTGCGCGTCGCCGGCGGCGGCCAGCAGGTATTCAGCGACGGGGAGGGGCGCTACTTCCTGCACAACCTGACCAGCGGCGAACTGAAGGTGACTTTCTTCAGCCCCGGCTTCCGCACCCATTCGATCTGGATTGACCTGCGGCCCGCCGCAACCAACCTGCTCAACACGCAGCTCGAGCCGGGCGACGGCCGTGACGTCACCGACCATCGCAGCAACGTCGCGCGACCGTGGCCCCCCAGCGCCGCGCAGGCGCCGGTGCTGGCGGTGATGGCACTGCTGGCGCTGATGGGGGCGGGCGCAGCCCTGCTCGAGCGCCATTTCCGACTGGCGCTCTTCGGCGCAGTGGCGGGCATCCTGAGCTGGGGCTTCCTGCTTGGCAGTTTGTTGTCTCTAGCTGCATTAATTTTGCTGCTCGGCGACCGCGAGCGGTTCGAGGCGTGACCGCTTTGCAAGTGGCGCGCTTCGTCACCGCGCTTTCGCGCCGCGAACAGGTGGCGCTGGCGCTGCTCTGGGGCTGGGTGCTACTGGTCGCAGGCGGGCCGCTGCTGCTCGAGCCGGGGGCGACCGGGGACCTGTCGGGCTACGTCGGGCGCGTCGATAACCTGGAGACGATTGACGCGATGAACCCCGTCGCCGCGGTGGTCTACTGGCTGGGCGACGCAAACTGCCACACGATTTCGAGCCGCTCCTACACTTATGCGGGGAACCAGATGCCGTTCTGCGCGCGCGATCTGGGCATCTTCGCCGGCCTTGCACTGGGCTTCACGGTCGCCTTGCGGCGTCGCCCGGAGCTGTCGCTGCCGCTGGTGCTGCTGGCACTGGTACCAATTGGACTTGACGGGACCATCCAGCTGCTCACGGACTACGAATCAACCAACCCGCGCCGGCTGATTACCGGACTGCTTGCCGGCGGCGTGACAGGCTGGGCGCTGATGATTATCTTGGAACCACGCCGGAATCAGGGGCACGACTGAATTAATCGCACGACTCGCCGCACCATGGGCATTCGCGCGCACCGGACGGGAGCACGCGATAGCACTTCGTACAGAGCTTCCCGGGGTTGTAGAGCTTCTGCCACAGGAAAATCCCAGCGATGAGCCCGACGAACAGCAGGACGAGCATGATGGTGAAAATCACGCCGGCAGCCTCGCGGCACCCTGCTGGTAGAGCGCCGCGGCGCCCGCCGCGAAGGCGAGCGCCGTCACCGCGTCAATCGCCGGCTCGGGTCGCTCAATGGCCGAGATGCGCAGGAAGCCGAGGGCGAGGTAGAGCAGCGCCAGCCGGGCGGCGGTGCGGACGCCGCTGTCGCGCTGGAGCGCCGGCATAAGCCAGAGCGCCATACCGCCCAGCAGCACCGTCGCCGCCAATCCGAACCAGGCGTCGAGCAGCCCGCCGGGGAACGGCAGCACTCCGTCGGGCTGCCCCGCCTCGAGCACAAGCAACTTCCAGAACTCATGCGCCGCGCCGAAGAAGAGGCCAAAGCCGGCCGCGTAGTAGCCGGCGTAGCGCGCGTCGCGGAAAGTGCGTAGCCGCAGCCCGAGCCAGAGCACCAGCATCACCAGCGCCGGCGCGACAATCATCAGTGACGCGTAGCCGACGGTGGGCGAGCGCAGGCCGAAGCCGCCCAGCAGCATCAGCACCTCGGCTATCGTCCCGAAAATAGCGCCGCCGCCGCACGCCAGGTAGAGCTTGCGTTCCTGCAGCTGCTCCTCGACGGGGGCAATAGTGCGCAGGAAAAGCCAGAACGCCGGGGCGAAGAGCACTACCATCCCGAGCAGGTTGGCAGCCCAGAATTGGGAACTCATACGTCGAATGCCTTGAGCCGCGCCTTCAGCTCCGCAATCTGCCGCCCGAAGTTGACGTGTAGGATGGCGAGCTCGCCCTGATAGCGCGTCTGCGACGCCTCGAGCGCCGCGTAGTTCTCCGACTTCAGTCGCTTCATCTCGGCGGCGTGCGCTTCGCGCTGCTGCTCCAGCTCCGCCTCGAGCGCGGCGATGCGCGCACGCAGCTGCTGCGTCTCGTCCTCCACGCGCGGCGATGGCTGGCGCGCTTAAGCGCTTGTGTCGCGCGCCGGCCAAATTCCTTAAGACGGGGGCAGGGTGGCGCGCTGTGTGGAGCGACCGCTCGCGGGGCCAACAGGCAACCTATCGCACTGAGTCTTCACAGTTCACCGCCGGGTGGGGCGAGCCGCTGCAGGTTAACCGCCGGCCGGGCGGGATGCTCTTTTCCAACTACGAGAAGGCGCAGATTGCCGAGTCCATCGCAATACTGACGGTCGCGCTGGCGCTGGCACTCGCCAATGGGATTGGGCCGGCACTCGCGAATCTCTCAATGTTTGCAGTGAAACTGCTGATGTCGTTCGCGGCGGTGATGACTGGCTTCCTGCTGCACGAGCTGGCACACAAGTGGATGGCGCAGAAATACGGCTGCTGGGCCGAATACCGCGGCAACCGCAACGGGCTGCTGCTGGCGCTGCTGATGGGCGCCTTCGGCTTCCTGATTGCGGCGCCAGGAGCGGTGATGGTCGCCGGCCACGTCACCCCGCGACAGCATGGCCACATCGCCGCGGTGGGGCCACTCACCAACATCGCGCTGGCGCTGGCGGCGCTACCGTTCTACCTGCTGCTGGCTGGCGCGGACAGGCCGCTCGGCTGGCTCGGCGAGCTGGCACAATTCCTAGTAATCATCAATATCATCTTGGGTGGCTTCAACATGATTCCGGTCCCGCCACTCGACGGCTCCAAAATCATGGCGTGGAGCAGCGCCGCGTGGGGCGGTATCGTCGCCGGCATCCTGGCGCTCGCGATGGTCTACTGGACCATTCCACCTTTCTGACGACCGATATTTAAGCTGCACAACGCTGTGTGGGCGACCCCACAGGGCGACGCAACGCGCTTTTACGCTGCGCCGGCTGGCGCACCGTGTCTGGAGCGGGGTGGCTGCTGTATGACGGCAAGTGCGGCTTCTGCCGCGGGCTCGCCGACCGCTGGGGCGGGCTGGCGCAGCGCGCTGGCTTTACGCTGGCGGAGCTACAGGCGGAGTGGGTGCGCGAGCGGCTCGTCCGGGATGGCGGGGCGGCGGACGCGACCGTCGCCCCAGATGAGCTGCTGCTGCTGCTCCCTGATGACAGCGTGCTCGGCGGCGCGGACGCGCTCATGGAACTCTGCCGCCACATATGGTGGGGCTGGCCGCTCTGGCTGCTCTCGCGGTTTCCCGGCGCAATGCTGCCGCTGCGCTGGCTCTACCGACGTGTCGCGGCGCGTCGGCATCGGCTGGCGGTGGGCGCAGCGCCGTAGCTGGACGGAGGAAAGTGGTGCGGGGGGTCGGATTCGAACCGACGAATCCCTGAGGAACCGGATCTTAAGTCCGGCACAATTGGCCAGGCTATGCGACCCCCGCACGGTGAAACCATACTCACTAACCTTTAAAACAAATGGCGATTCCGCGGCGGAGCAGCGGGAGCTTGATTCCCGCCTTCGGACATAACCCATGCAGGAAGCTCTTACGCAGCTCGAGGAACTGGCTGCCGCAGCCAAGCCGCCATCGCTGGTAGCGCTCTACAGCGGGTCGCCCGCCGCGCGCAAGCAAACGCTGGCGGAGCTCGAGCCGCGGCTACAGGAGCAGGGGCTGACCGTGCTTACGTTCAACGCCCGGCGGCACCTCTCGGAACCGGACCTGGGTGTGCCACTGGCACAGCAGCTGCTGCTGTTACTGCAAGACCTCTCGAACCGCGACAATACTGTTACCGAAATCACCAACCGGCTGATGGAGGGGCTGGACCAGCTCACGCTCGTGACGCACGGCACCGCCCGCATGGAGACGATGCGCGAGTTCGACGCCGCGATGGGGAAGCTGCTCAACCGGCTGGTGACGCAGCCGCCGCTGGTGGTGCTGGTGCAGGGCGTCGATATGGCCGCTCCCGGGGCGCTGCTGAAGCTGATTGAGTTCATGGCCAGCTACCTTGACCTGCCACGCTGTATGTTTATACTGGCGCTCGGCGAGCGGGCGCTGGAGGGCGACTTGCGTGAGCAGAGCGGCGGCCGCATGCCCTACACGCCGCAGGAATTCCTCGAAGAGACTTTCATCAGCGTCGTTTCGATTGGCGGCGCAACCGCCCCGCAACCCGGCCCCGGCCCCAGCCTCGACACCGGGCTGGAGCAGAAGCTGGCCGAAGTCCGGGCGATGGCGCCCGAATTTCACGCCTTAGCCAAGGAGCGGCCCGAGCTGCTCAACGCGGTCGAACAGCTGGTGCGCGGAGCAAATGCGCCCGAGCTGCTGAAGCTGGTCACCGGCGACGCAATTGCACTCGACGCTTACAACAACGGCAACCTGCGGGCGCTGCTCGCGCGGGAGCCCTTCTTTGACCCGCAGCCAATCAGCCCTCCGACGGGGCAGTTCGGCGGGGGGCCGGGAGTGGTGACGCTCAACGAGAGACCCCAGTTCGAGGTCTCCTCGGGGCTCGACAGTGAAAGCGGTGCTGATATCGCCAGCCGCCGAGAGAGCGCGGGGTTCGACAGGCACGGCGACAAGATGCCGCGCAACCGGGTTTTCAAGGCGCGTGAGCTGACTGGACGCAAGGCGCATTTGCAACAGGGAGAGGAAGGGATGGAACCCGTCCCTCCCCGCAAGGTATCGATACACAAGCGCAAGTCCACCGCTCGCAAGCGCAAGGTGCGCAAGGTCAGGCGTGCGCGTAAACAGCCTGCCGGAGAGGAGCTGGGCGTCAGCGTCAAGTCACTGCTCAAACCAGTTCTGGCGGGCGACTATCTCGCCGCAAAGGAACTCTGGACTAAGATTCCCGAGCTGCCGCCTGGTGAGCTCGATGAGCTGGTGGAGCTCTACGTGGAAGAGACCAAAAACCGCAGCCAGCGCGTGCGTGCCACCGCCGCTACGGCGCTGGGAGCCGTGGCGCGGGCAATCGACTTCGAGATGCCTGCCGGCGTGATGGATGCGCTGCTGATACTGACCAACGACGCTGTCAAGGACGTCAAGGACGCCGCGGTGGCTGCGATGCGCGAAATCAAGGGCAGCAGCAGCGAGCCCGCGTTCGAGTACGGGATTGGCGGCAGCGTGCCCTCCTTTACGCCGGTCGACACCGGCTCCCCAACGGTGCGCGAAAGCGGAGCCGACCTGCCGACATTCATGCCTGTAGACGACGACGCGCCCACCTTCAAAGCGGTCGCGGATGAGCCATCGTTCGAGGCAGTCGATGAGGATGTGCCGGTCGAGGATGACGCTCCCAAGTTCAAGGCTGTCAAGAATAAACAGCCCAAGTTCAAGGTCCTCGGCGACTAGTTAGTTACGTATTTTCGCGTAGCTACGCAACCGTTTAAAATAGCGCGCGGGTCGCGCAGCGTGGACGCTACCATCGCGAAGCCGGTCGAGGCTGCCGCAGCCGCTTTGCGGGCGGGTGAACCGCTACTGCTCTACGACGCACCGGGGCGCGAGGGTGAGACCGACATCGTCTTCGCCGCCCGGCACGCGACGCCAGAGCGAGTGCGGCTGCTGCGGCAGCGCGGCGGGGGGCTAGTCTTCATCGCTGTCGCGCATGATGCGGCGGAGCGGCTGGGACTGCCGTTCATGGACGCTGTGCTCGATTCGGCGGCCGCCGATTTCCCGGCACTGTCCGCGCTGCGCGCGCATGACCTGCCGTACGACAGCCGCTCGTCGTTCTCGCTCTGGCTGAACGCGCGCGACACTTACACAGGCATCACCGACCGCGACCGCGCGCGCACCGTCACCGCCTTCGGCGAGCTGGCTGCCGCGGGGCTCGAGCCGGCCGCGGCGCAGCTGCTGCTGGGCGAACGGTTCCGGTCACCGGGACACGTGCCGGTCTGCGTCACGCATCCCGACGGGCTGGCGGGGCGGCAGGGACACACCGAGCTGATGGTCGCGCTGGCGGAGATGGCGGGGCTGCCGCCAGTCACCTTCGGGTGCGAGATGCTCGCTGACGACGGGGGGCGGCTGCCGCCTGAGGCGGCAGCCGCATGGGCCGAAGCCGGGGGACATCCTTTTTTGGAGGGGCATGAAATTGTTGCCGCGTGGGACACAAGCGCGTAGTAGCCACCGGGGTCTTCGACCTGCTGCACCCCGGACACATCCATTTCCTGCGAGCCGCCCGCGAACTGGGCGACGAACTAGTAGTGATTATCGCCAACGACGCGACGGTGCGACGCATGAAGCGCGAGCCGGTCATGCCGGCCACAATCCGGGCCGAGATGGTTGCGGCGCTGAAGCCGGTCGACCACGCAGTGGTAGGGCGCGAGGGCGACATGCTCAACATCATCGTGGAGGAAATCAGGCCGCACATCATCGCGCTGGGGCACGACCAGAAGCTGTTCGAGCCGAAGGCGCTGGAGGCGAAGCTGGCCGAGCGCGGCCACGTTGCGAAGGTCGTGCGGCTGCCGAAGCTGGAGCATGGCCTAGCGGGGACGCACAAAATCGTGGCGCGCATCCTGCGCATCTTCGGACAGGAGTAGGATGTTCACCGGCATCGTAACCACCACTGGCACGCTGCGCGCCGTCGAGAACGACGGCGCGCAGCGCATCGCGGTCGAACCACCCGCTGGCTTCGCCGACGGCATCGCGACCGGCGCAAGCGTCGCAGTCGACGGTGCCTGCCTGACGGTCAGCGCGATTGGCAACGGCACGCTGGAGTTCGACGTCGTCGCCGAAACACTCGCGCGCACAACGCTCGGCGAGCGGCTTGCCGACGGGGGCGCAGTGAACCTGGAGCGCTCCGCGCGGCTAGGCGACGAAGTGGGCGGCCACCTGCTCTCGGGCCACATCTCGACCGTCGCCGAAGTCGTCGCGGTCGAGACTGGCGAGGGCGTGCACGACCTGCGGCTGCGCGTCGGGGGCGACGCAATCGCCTGCATCTTCGAGAAGGGCTTCGTGGCCATTGACGGCATCTCGCTCACCGTCGGCCGCACCTGGCCCGCGGAAGGCGAGTTCATTGTGCATATTATTCCCGAGACGCTGGCGCGCACCACGATTGGTGCGCGCCAGCTGGGCGACCGGCTCAATGTCGAGATTGACGCAACGACGCGCGCGGTCGTCGAGACCGTCACGCGCATCATGGAGGCCCGGTGAAGCGCATCGCGCTGGTCTGCGGCAGCTACCACCGCGAGGTGGTCGCCCGCATGGCGGCCGCGGTGAGGGAGCGCACCGGCGAACTGGGGCTCGAGGTCGTCGCCGAGCAGTGGGTGCCGGGCGCGCTGGAGTGCCCGCTGGCACTGCAACGGCTACTGGCGCGCGACGACATCGCTGGTGCGGTGCTGCTCGGCATCATCGAGCGCGGCGAGACGCAACACGGGCTCGCGATGGGGCAGGCGGTCATGCAGGCCGTCGTCAATTTACAGCTCGCGACCGGAAAGCCGGTCGGCATGGGCGTCATCGGGCCGGGCGCTGAGCCGCAGCACATCGAGCCGCGGCTGCTGCCGTATGCACGAAAAGCGGTCGACGCTGTCGCGGAAATGCTCAGCTAGCGCTTGACTTTCAGGCGCCGCGGGCCGAACTTATCGCCGTAGTGGTGCAGCGCCTGGTAGAAACTCGGAAGTGCGAAGACCGCCAGCAGCAACGAGAATAGCACCAGCGTGATAATCAGCGCGAAGAAATTGCGCAAGCCAATAAACTGGGTGCGGTAGAACGAGATGATGACCCCCGACAGGACACCCCCCATCGTCGTGAAGGTGGCCTCGACGACCGACTGGCCCGTATACCGCACCGCCTTCACGATGCCTTCGGGGCGCGTGCCTTCTTCGCGGACGCGTTCGGTAATCTGGATTGAATTATCGATGCCGATGCCGATGATAATGGTGCCGACCATGGCGGTGAAAATGTTCAGGTTGGTCCCGCCGGTGTGGACCGTGGCAGGATACCAGAGCACCACAATCAGGATAGGGAGGAAGGTGATGAAGCCGAAACGGAATGAGCGGAAAATCAGGATCATCGTCACTAGCACCAGCACCAGACTCAGCACAATCGTCTTGTATTGCGTATCCTGAATGCCCTGATTGATGGCGATTATGACTGGCGGGCCGCCGGTAAGTTGTGACAGCTCGGCGTCGAAGAGCAGGGTGTTGTAGTAGTAGGCGATACTGTCGGTGCGCTCGACCAGCAATGCAGTATCATCTATGTTGATATACGGCATGCTGACGTAAATGAGTGCCTTGGTGTAGTCGTCGGTCAGCAGCATCGCGCGCATCTCTCCCGTGAACGAATCGTAGAAGACGTCAATCATGTCCTGCCGCAATTCCTCGCAGGTGTAGAACAGGCCGGTTTCTATCTGGCACGCCTGGCTGTCAAAGAACTCGTGGTGCAGGAACTCCCAGAAGCTACCGTCGAAGACAAAGAAAGGCTCCTCGTCACCGCCCTGCCCAACCTCGATACTAATGTGCGCTGACTTGAAAAAATCGACGATTGAGAACGCCGAGACGTTGATAGTATCGTCCGTGTTGCGATTGTTAATCGTGAGATTATTCAATTCGACCGTAGTCCAGTTCATCACGTCCAGCACCCCGAGGTCCTTGGCGGCCGGCTTCGGCCGGTCGGCCGGCCCCGTTACGAGCAAGATGCCGGTCTGCCCCGCCTCGAACTTCTTGGAATACTCAGCCAGCTTGCGAATCGAGGCGATGTCTTCGGGCGCCGACTCGTCGCCGCGGATGTCCTGGTCCATAACCGAAAGCCGCGCCAGCGAGTAGCCAGTCACCAGCAGCACCACCAGCAGGATGACGCGCCACTGCTGCGACGAAACACGCGCAATACCGGCCCACGCCTTGGGGTGATGGCGGGTGTAGTTAGTGAGCTTCATGATGGCGGGAGTCATGCTCACCGTCAGAATGAACGAACAGATGACGCCAACTATCATCGTCAGCCCCACCGTACGCATCGGCGCAATCGGCGAGATGAAGAGCGCTGAAAAGCCAATCGTGTCGGTGAGTGCGCAGAGCAGCGTCGCCTTGCCGGTGGTCAGCATCGCCTTGTTGGTCGACTTGAAATGCGAGAGCCCCGCTTCGCGGAATTCGACGATGCGATTGGCGACGTGTAGCCCGTAATCAACGCCAATCCCCACTAGGATTGGCCCTGCCGCAACAATCATCGGCGTCAGCACCACTCCTGAAATCCGCACCAGCCCCAACGTCCAGATAAGCGCACATAAAATCGGAATGAGTACCACTGGAATCACGAAGACATTGCGGTGGAACCAGAGCATTATCCCCAGCACGATGATGAGCGATATGGGCAGCATCGCCAGCAAGTCTTCGTAAAGGCGCTCCGTGACTTCATGCAGCACCACCACCAGCCCGGTCTGCGTCATCTCAGTGCGCGCCGGGCTCGGCCGTGAATCGATTACCTGCTGAATGTTAGCGATTATTTCAGCCTGCCGCGCATCGTTGTCGCCTATCGAATACTTGAGCGCGAACATGATGTATGCCGTGTCGAGGATTCCGTCGCTGTTGGTGTCGATAGCAAAATTCTGCAACGCACCCGAAGTCTGCGTGTAAATCTGGTCAACCCGGTCCTGGTCGCTCGGTATCGCGTAGCGCCCGGTCTCGTTCACCAGTTCGTCGTCGCGCTGCTCGACCGAGAGGCCACCGAACACCTTCCCTTCGGTGGCCTCGATGAAGCGAGCGTCAGTCGAGTTGAACTCCTTGATTAGCGTCGAGATGCTGAGCGTGAAAATTATGTCGTCCTGAACCCCACGGTCTGCCTGATATTTGTCCTGGTCCATCGACTGGCCGTACGGGTCAATTTGCTGCTCCAGCCGCGCAATCTCCTTGAGCGTCGGGACGTAGGTTATGTTGTGGATTACGCGGTCGTTGAACCGCTCCGGGTCGTTCGCGTTGCGGGTCTCGATATAGATAATAATTATGTCGGTGGCCCAGTCCTTCCGAACCTCGAGCAGCAGGTCGGTCGACTCCTCGCCCTCGGGAAGGTAGACCTCGATATCGCGGGTCATGTTCTGCTCGAAAGTCAACGCGGGCTTGAGCAGTAGCAGTGTCACCAGCACGAGCACCAGTACCGTCAGCGACGGGCTGCGCAGGATGAGGCGCGTGTAGGCTCGAGTAAACCCACTAGCCAGTTCTGGAAGCACGCCGGCGCATTGAGACTGCCTGATAAGAATGCAGCCTCAACTGGAGTAGTAGTATTCGCCAGCTGCCTTCTGTGCCCGGTCGAGCCGGGAGCCGGGCTTGTTGATGCGCGGGCGGTTGGTATTCCGGTCTCGCCTGAAAGTGACGTTCAGCCGCTTCAGGAAATGGTTCATCCCTGCTCGCATCCTGAACGGACCCTCCGCCAGGCCATACTCTCCCGGCGTGCCGGAGAAGCAGAGCAGGCCGTCAGAAACGTAGTCGATGAAGTAGACATCGTGGTCGACCACCAGTGCCGAGGCAGTGCGACGCTCCATGCAGCGCCGGATGGTGCGCGCCGCGACCATACGCTGGTTCGCGTCTAGGTAGGCCGAAGGCTCGTCGAAGAGATACAGGTCGGCCTCGCGCAGCAAACATTCGGCTATCGCAACGCGCTGCAATTCGCCCCCGGAGAGCGACTCGAGGTTCTGCCGCATCAGGGTCTCCAGCGCAAGCGGATTCATCAATTCCGTGTTTAAATAGTGCTCGTCAAAACCTTCAGTCGAGCGCAACAGCTCCTCCACCAGCACATCCGACTGCGGCGTAATGTATTGCGGCTTGTAGGAAACCTGTAGCGCCAGCTCAACCTTCCCGGTATCGGGCGCAAGGTCACCCGCCAGCATCCGCACGAAAGTCGTTTTGCCTGTGGCGTTGCCGCCCACGACGCCCAGCACCTGCCCCTTCAGGATTTCGCCCGTGGACGTTTTGAGCTTGAAGCTTCCCAGCTGCTTCTCCAGCTCCGGCCAGCTGACGAGCGGCTGCGCGTCCCAGCCGGTCCGCGGTGGGTGCGCCAGGAACTCGATGCGGCTGTCGCGCAGTCGCACGTTCTCCTCACGCAGCTCCCCCTCAAGGTAACTGTTGATGCCGTGGCGGACTCCCAGCGGCTGCGAGACGATGCCGTAGGCGTTCGGCTCGCCGTAAAGCAGGTGCAGCTGCTCGGTAACGTAGTCGAGAATGGCGAGATCGTGCTCGATGACTACTACCGACTTCGTGGCTCCAAGCACGGCGATGCGCTGCGCCACGAGCAACCGCTGCTCGATATCAAGATAAGAACAGGGCTCGTCGAAGAAGTAGAGCTCGGCCTCCTTCAGCAGCGTCGCGGCGATAGCGCCCTTCTGCAATTCACCGCCCGAGAGCTTCGCCAGCGGCTGATCGAGCCCGGTCAGCCCCAGCTCGGTGACGACCTCGGCGACCCGGGCGTCATCCGCCACCCGCGCCAGCAACTCACGCAGCGTGCCTGCGAAGCGCTTCGGAATCTGGTCGACATACTGCGGCTTGAGCGCGACGCTGGCGCTGCCGTCCGCCAGCGCCGCGAAGTGGGCGTGCAGCTCGGTGCCGGCGAAGTGCTCCAGCACCACCGGCCAGTCGCCCGCTAGTTCCCAGTCACCCAGGTTGGGCACCAGCTCACCCGACAGAAGCATGATGGCAGTGGTCTTGCCGGTGCCGTTGGCACCAAGCAGGCCGACCACCTGCCCCTTCTTCGGCGACGGCAGCCGGAAGAGCCGGAAATCGTTCTGCCCATAGCGGTGGGTTATCTCGCGCTCGTCGCCTTCCGGGAGATTGATAATTGTGAGCGCGTCGTGTGGGCACTTATGAACACAAATACCGCAACCGATGCAGAGCGGCTCGGAAACCAGCGGCTTGTCATCCTCGCGCCAAGTGATGACTTCGACCCCGTTGCGCACCGGCGGGCAGAAGTTGTAGCACTCGTTCATACAGCGCTTGGGCTGGCAACGGTCCTCGTGCAACACTGCGACTCGCATCGGCGCACCGCTGCTGCTCTCGTAATTAAGGGATACGGCGGGAAAGCCATAATCCCCCCGCCCCTATGGTGGACGTGCGCATCGAGTTCACCATCCCCGGCAAGCCGGTCGCGCAGGGGCGGCCGCGGTTCTACCGCAAGGGCAGCTACGTCGTGGCAACCGACCCGCAGGCGTCGAAGGTTTACAAGGCCGATATCGCTTACGTGGCACAGCGCGCCCGCGAGGAGGCTGGCATGGCTGGGTTGTTTGAGGGACCGCTCGGCCTGCTTGTGGTGGCCTACTTTCCCTGCCCCAAGAGCAAGTGGCGCAAGCGCGTCCCGCGGCCGGAAGAGCACCACGACAAGCGCCCCGACGCTGATAACCTCGCCAAGGCGGTCAAGGATGGCCTGAGCGGCGTGCTCTACCACGACGACGGGCAGGTCGCCGAACTGGTCGTCCGCAAGCGGCGCGCCGCTCAGGGCGACGCGCCGCGCGTCGAAGTCTGCCTCTACACGCTCGACCCGCTAGGGGGCAAATGAGCGCTGCAATCATTGACGGACGCGCGGTCGCAGCCACCATCGAGAGCGAGCTACAGGCGCGCGTTGCGCGGCTCGGCAGCGCGCCGCGGCTGGCAGTGGTGCAGGTGGGCAACGACCCCGCCTCGACCAGCTACATTCGCGCCAAGTCGCGCGCCGCGGAACGGGTCGGCGTCGAGCTTACGCACCACCACTTGCCGGCCAATATACCGCTCGGGGAGCTGGAAGCGCTCGTCGAACGGCTAAATTCCAGCGAGCATGGAATCATCATCCAGCTGCCGCTGCCGGATGGCCTCGAACCGGCGCTGGCGCGCATCGCTCCAGCGCGCGACGTCGACGGCTTCCACCCCGAGAACCTCGGAAAGCTGCTGCGTGGCGAACCGGGGTTGCGCCCCTGCACGCCCGCCGGCATCATGGAGCTGCTCGAGCGCAGCGGCCACTCGCCGGCTGGGAAGAATGCCGTGATTGTCGGCCGCAGCAATATCGTCGGCAAGCCGCTGGCGGTAATGCTGACGCAGGTGAACGCCACCGTGACGGTCTGCCACACCGGCACCGCCGATCTGGCGCACCACACCCGGCAGGCCGAACTGCTTGTCGTGGCTGCCGGCCGGCCAAATACCGTCACCCCCGAAATGGTGCGGCCCGGTGCGACCGTCATCGACGTTGGCGTCAACCGCACCAAAGGCGGGCTGGTCGGCGACTGCGCGCCCGGCGTGGCTGAAGTGGCGGGCGCGCTGACCCCGGTGCCAGGCGGCGTGGGGCCGATGACGGTCACGATGCTAATGGCGAACACGGTCGCGGCGCAGGCGGACTGACAATGCCCGCATCACGACCCGAGCGGGACCTCCTCGGCCGCCCCCTCACCCAGTTACGCCTCTCGGTCACCGACCGCTGCAACTTTCGTTGCCCCTACTGCATGCCTGCCGACGGGCCGGAGCTATGCTTCATCCCGCGCGAAGAGCTACTGAGCTACGAGCAACTGGCGCGGGTGGTACGGCTGCTGGTGGGGCTAGGAGTCTCGCGGGTGCGATTGACCGGCGGTGAGCCGCTGTTGCGCGCCGACCTCGACCGGCTGGTGCGAATGCTCGTTGCGATTCCGGGGCTCGACGACCTGTCGCTCACGACCAATGGCTACCTGCTAGCTGCGCAGGCCGAAAAACTGCGCCGTGCGGGGTTGCAGCGGCTCAATATCAGCCTCGACTCGCTCGACCCGCAGGTCTACCAGCGGCTGAACGGTCGTGACCTGGACGTCGCGCGAGTGCTCGACGGTATCGCGGCGGCCGAGCGCGCCGGCTTCGGGCCGCTCAAGCTCAACTGCGTCGTCATCCGCGGCGTCAATGATGGTTCTGTGGTCGAGCTGGCGCGCCACTTCCGGCGGACACCGCACACCGTGCGTTTCATCGAGTATATGGATGTGGGCAACCTCAACCGCTGGAGCCTCGAACAGGTCGTGCCAGCCGACGAGATTATCGCCATGATTGACGCTGAAACGCCTCTCACGCCAGTCGCCCCCGAACGGCCCGGCGAAGTGGCGCGCCGCTACCGCTACGTCGATGGCGGGGGCGAAATTGGCGTCATCGCCTCGGTCACGCACCCCTTCTGCCACGACTGCGACCGGATGCGCCTAGCGCCCGACGGACAGCTCTACACCTGCCTCTTCGCCAGCGACGGTCACAACCTGCGCGCGCTGCTGGCAGCGGACGCGAGCGACGACGAATTGCGCGCGCGGCTCACCTCAATCTGGCGCGCGCGCAGCGACCGCTACTCGGAAGAGCGCGCGCTGCAACCCAAAGGCGAACGGCCGCGCAAGGTCGAGATGTTCCGCATCGGGGGCTAATGGACTCCGCGCTGCTGATAGCGGGCGGGCGGAGCAAGCGGCTGGGGCAGCCCAAACAGTCGCTCGAAATCGAAGGGGAGACCCTCGCCGCCCGGACCGCTGGGGTGCTGGCGCAGGTGGCGCGACGGGTTACAGTCGTGGGGCCACCGGGCGAGCGTCCTGACTGGGTGCCCGCGGGGTGCGACTGGGTGGGCGACCCGCTCCCGCACGGCGGGCCGCTGGTCGGGCTTGTGGCGGGACTGGCAGCAGTGCGCGGCGAGCTGGTGGCGGTCGCGCCGTGCGACCTGCCGCTACTGGTACCCGCCACCTACCGTGCGTTGCGCCGCATCGCCGTGGACGGCGATGCAGCGGTGGCGACATGGGAGCAGCCGCAGCCGCTGGTGGCGGTCTACTGGCGCGAAGCGGCGCTGGCGGCGGCAGAGCTACTGCTGGCACAGGGGGAGCACCGCGCGCAGCGACTACTCGGAGAACTGCCGCACACGCTCGTGGAACGGCGCGAAGTGGCACTGAACCTCAATACGCCCACCGATCTGGAGCGATTCCGCAACCGGTCGGGCGGCGAGTCGGAGTTTAATTGCTGGTCATCGGTCGACCAGCGGTAAGCGCATGCTCCTGTTCTGGGTGGTCGGCAAGCTCGCCCCGCTCTTCGCGCTGCTGGCCTTGGGCTTCCTCGCCGGGCGGCGGCTGGGGGTGGGCAAGCAGACATTGCGCGACCTCGGGCGGCTGCTGATTTACCTGCTGGTGCCGGCCAAAATCCTGCTCGCAACCCAGCAGGCGGAGTTCGCCGTGACCTGGGAGCCGGTGCTGGCAGCCGTAGTGGTGGTAGCGGCCTCGACAGCGGTGGCGTGGTGGCTGGCGCGGTGGCTGGCGCTGCCGGCGGCGGCCGGCAGCGCACTGATGCTAGGCTCGGGATTCATGAACGCCGGGTCGTTGGGGACTTCGGTGGCGGACCAGTTCTACGGCGAGCAGGGCTTCCTGCTGGCGATGCTCTTCTACATCACGGTGCAGGCGCTGCTCTACACCATCGGGCCGGCGCTGACGGGCGGCGGCCGCGAGCAGCTGCGTGAAGGGGCTGTCAACGCGCTGCGGCTGCCGCTCATCTGGGCGCTGCTGCTGGGGCTGGCACTGAACCGTGCCGGGACAGAGCTGCCGGCGGCGGCCGAAACTTCGCTGGAAATTCTGGGTGGGGCGTGGAAGCCGGTGCTGCTGCTAACGCTCGGGATGCAGCTGAGCCGCACGTCGCGGCTGGAAAGCGCGGATTTCCGCCGCTTGCTTCCGCCGCTGGTGGTCGCCCGCATGGTCACCGGGCTGGCTGCCGCGGCGGCGCTGGTGCTGGCGCTGGGGCTCCGTGGCGAGCTGGCGGCGGTGGTGCTGATATCGAGCAGCATGCCGTCAGCTATCACCACCTACGTCGTCGGGGCGCACTGCGGCAGCGACACGCGCCGGCTCTCGCTGGGCATTCTCGGAACCACACTACTGGCGCTGGTGACGATACCACTCGTGGTGCTGCTGGCGGAGGCGTGGGTCTGAAGCCGACTGCTATTAACCCGGCCGTCATTATCGGCAGCATGGACCCGCGCAAAGTGCGACTCCAGCGCGAAACGTGCGACCCTGCGGAGGTCGCGGCGACGCTGGCGGGAGCCGAAGTCGGGGCGGTGGTGACCTTCACCGGCACCGTCAAGGGCGTGACCGAAGCAGGCGCGGTGGAGCGCATCGAGTTCAGCGCTGACGAACCGGCGGCGCTGGCGCAGATGGAGGCGCTGTGCAGCGAGGCGTGCGAGCGGTTCGCCATCCACGACGCGGCGCTGGTGCATCGAGTGGGACTGCTAGAGGCGGGCGAGCTGATTGTGGTCTGCTGCGCCGCGGCAGCCCACCGGGCCGACGCCTTCCGCGCCTGCGAATGGCTCATCGACACGCTCAAGCAACAGGTACCCATCTGGAAGCTGGAGCAGGCGTCGGACGGCACGCGCTGGGTCGCGCCGCAACACGAGGTGAACTGTGGCACGAATGGTTGATATCAGCGATAAGCCTGCGGTGGCGCGCCGCGCCACCGCCCACGGGCGGCTTCGGCTGCGACCCGCGACAGCGGCCGCCATCGCCGACGGCGAAGTCCCGAAAGGCGACCCGTTCGCCATCGGCAGCGTCGCCGCCATCCAGGCGGTGAAGGCGACGCCTACCATCCTGCCGCTCTGCCACCCGCTGCCAATTAGCGGCGTCGAGGTGGATTTTACGCTGGAGGGCAACGAAGTGGAGTGTCACGTTACTGTTGCCGCAATGTACCGCACCGGCGTCGAGATGGAGGCGCTGACTGGCGTGATGGCGGGGCTGCTCTGCGTCTGGGACCTGGTCAAGCCGCTAGAGAAGGACGATGCCGGGCAGTATCCCGAAACCCGCATCCACGACGTGGAAGTGGTGGAGAAACTTAAGGGCGAAACGTAATGGGCCACCGCGAGCACCACGCTACCGCCCCCCGCACGATCGCTGTCGCGGTGCTGACGCTGAGCGACAGCCGCACCCCGGCGGAAGACCGCAGCGGCGACGCTATCGTCGCGCTGCTCGAGGCGGCGGGCCACGCCGTCGCCGGCCGGGTGCTGGTGCGGGAGGACCCCCCCGTCATCCGAGCGGCGCTGGAAGCGGCGCTGGCGGGACCAGCGCAGGCGATTATCCTGAACGGCGGCACCGGCATCGCGCCGCGCGATTCGACCCCAGAAATCGTCGGTGCGCTGCTGGAGCGCGAGCTGCCCGGCTTCGGCGAGCTGTTCCGCCAGCTCTCGTTCCACGAAATCGGCGCGGCCGCGATGCTCTCCCGCGCGCTAGCAGGCGTCGCGCGCGGCAAATTACTATTTGTGCTGCCGGGCTCCGAGGCGGCGTGCCGACTGGCGCTGGAGCAGCTTATCCTGCCCGAGCTGGGGCACATGGTAGGGGAGCTGGGAAAGGCATGATTTTTCTCAACTACCCTTATTTAAAAAACGGGCGCCCACCCGGGCGTCGTCCGGAGGAGTGAATTGGGACGCTTCCGCCCTTTCGGCGCGCTGATTTCGCTGGCGCGGGCGCAGGAGCTGGTGCTGGCGGCAGCGCAGCCGCTGGAGGCGAGCAAGTCCGTGGAGCTGGCCATAGCGGCCGACCGGGTACTGGCCGCTGCGGTGGTGGCTGACCACGACGTGCCCGGCTTCGACCGTTCGGCGATGGACGGCTACGCGGTGCGGGCGGTTGATGTAGCAGGCGCTTCGCCTGCGGAGCCGGCGCGGCTGACGCTGCTCGAGGTGGTCCACGCCGGCCACCAGCCGCGCAGTGAGGTCAGCGCAGGTAGCTGCATCCAGATCGCCACCGGGGCGCCGCTACCGGAGGGCGCGGAGGCAGTAGTGAAGGTTGAAGATACCGCCCGCGACGGTGACGCGGTGCTGGTGCGCGTCGCGGTCGAGCGGGGCAAGCACGTCGTGCCGCAGGGCGAAGATATGTGCGCCGGCGACGAAGTGCTCTCATCGGGGATGGTGCTGACGCCCGCCCGGGTGGGGGTGCTGGCTGCGCTTGGGCTGGCGCAGGCGCAGGTCTACCGCCGCCCGCGAGTTATGGTACTGCCGACCGGCACCGAACTGGTGCCACCGGGCCGCCCGCTCCAAGCGGGCCAAGTGTATGATTCCAACGCCCCCGCGCTGGCGCCGCTGATACGGCAGGCGGGCGGGGTGTCGGAGCGCACGCCGGCGCTGGGCGATGAGCTGGGGGTGCTGGAAAAGGCGCTCAGTGCGGCGGCAGTGAGCAGCGATATCGTGGTGGTCACTGGCGGCTCCAGCGTCGGCGAGCGCGACCTGCTGGCGCCCGCCATGAAGCGGCTCGGGAGCATTGAATTCCACGGCGTCGCCGTCAAACCGGGGAAGCCGGTACTCTGTGGCCGGCTGGACGGCGCGCTGGTGCTGGGGCTACCGGGCAACCCGACCTCGTGCCTGCTAACCGCCTGGCTCTTCCTGCGTCCCGCACTGCGCCAGATGGCGCGGCGGCCGCCCGATTTGGGCGGTGGCAGACGGCGAAGCTTACCACCTCCGTGCGAGCGGTGCAGGGGCGCGACCAACTCATGCTGGTGCAACTGGAAGGGACGGGCGACGCGCTGCGCGCCACCCCCTGCTACCGCGGCTCGGGGGCGATTATGTCGATGGCGCTGGCTGATGGGGTCGTGGCGCTCCCGGCCGGCAGCGGTGCCAGCGCAGGCGAGCGGGTCGAAGTGGAGCTGCTCTAGCCGCCACTAAAGGGGGGATAGAGCGCTACCGTATCGCCTTCGGCCAGCACGCTGCCGGGCTCCAGCATTTCGGTGCCACGCGCCAGCAGCAGGCTCTCGCGGAAGGGCGCCAGCGCAGGCTGCTCGGCGAGCAACAGTTCCAGCAGCTCCGCCGCGGTGGCGCCTGCGGGCAGCTCCAGCTCGAGCGCTTCGGTGCCGAGTCGCTCGCGCAGCTGGGCGAAGGGCCTGACAGTGAGTCGCATCAGTAAATGAGCTCCGGCTGGCCGGTTTCGCGCAGCCACGCATTGATGCCGCCCGCAAGATGGCGCGCTTCACGGCCCCCTTGCTGTAGCTGCCGCAGCGCCATCGCCGACCGGACGCCGGTGCGGCAGTAGAGCAGCAGCTCCCGCTCGCGCGGCAGTTCTGCCTGCCGCTTTGCAAGCTGCTTGAAAGGCAGGTGCAGCTCCTCGCCCGGAATGAGTACCAGCTTCCGCTCCCACGGCTCACGCAGGTCGACCAGCAGCGGCGGCGCTGGACCTTCCAGTGCCGCCTGCAATTCCCCCGGCGCCAGCTCCCCCGGCCGGCAGGCGAGCAGCTCCCCCGTCGGCGTGGTAATCGTCGGCGATTCGCCGCAGAGCGGGCAGTCGGCGCGCTGCGCCAGCGCCACACGCTGCACCGTCCCCGCCAGGCCATCAAGCAGCAGCAGCCGCGCCTCGCGCGAGCCGATGCGCAGTAGCCACTTCAACGCCTCCAATGCTTGCAGGCTTCCCAGCAGCCCAGGCACCGCCCCCAGCACTCCCGCCGTCGCGCAATCCTCGACCACCTCTGGGGGCGGCGGCCGCGGGAACAGGCAGCGGTAGCACGGCCCCCCCGAAGGGAAGAGCGCCACCTGCCCCTCGAAGCGGCGCAACGCCGCGTGGACCAGCGGGACCCCCGCCAGGTGGCAGCCGTCAGCGAGCAGGTAACGCGCGGACAAGCTGTCGGTGCCGTCGAGCACCAGGTCATGCAGCCGCGCCAGTTCCAGCACGTTGGCAGCCGTGATGCGTTCCACCAGCGGCTCGACCCGAATGGTGGAATTCAGCGCGCGCAGCCGGGCGGCCGCCACCTCCACCTTCAGCTGGCCCACGTCGACCTCGGTATAGAGCGGCTGCCGCTGCAAGTTGCTCAATTCCACCAAGTCATCATCAATGAGCGTCAGACGGCCGACACCTGCGGCCGCTAGGTATTGCGCGGCCGGGCAGCCCAGCCCGCCCATTCCAACCACCAGCACCCGCGCCGCCTTCAGCCGCTGCTGGCCTTCCAGCCCTGCGCCGGGCAGCATCAGGTGACGGGCGTAGCGCCGCAGCTCAGAATCGGGGAGCACCGCAGTGCGATGCGGCAGAACCATAAGCGGCTTGGGGCCAGCTGCGACTAGAAAAGTAATTGACGCAACAAAAAGAACGGACTCGTGAGCGATGCCTGCGCCTCGCGCGACATCAGGCTCTCGGTCAGGACGCGCCGCAGCTCCACCTTGCGGCGCGCCTTGCCGATGAACCAATTGAGCAGCCAGCGGCGGCGCGACAGCCGCTGGATTTTGTAGGAATTGCGCAGCTCGTATCCCAGCCGCTTCCAGAGCGCGCGCTGATAGCGCGCGCCCGCTTCGAGCGGGAAACCGCGCGCGTGCTCCTCGGGGTCGAAGTGGCCCAGCGCCAGCTTGGCCGAGAGCAGCGCGTTGCCGATGCCCTCGCCGGTAAACGGGTCGACCAACGACGCCGCGTCACCAACCAGCATCGCCCCGGCACCAAAGGCGCGACGCGGCTGTAGCTTCTCGCCGGGGCGCGGCGAGCCGAGCGGCAGCTGCCAGCCGCGGCTGCTCCCCGCGACCAGCTCTGCCTGCGCGAAGCGGTCGCGGAAACGCGGCACCTCGTTAATGATATATTCCTGCAGTCCGCGCAGCTTGCGGTCGTGCAGCTCCAGGTCGCGCAGCGCGATGCCGAAGCCGACGTTACAGACGCCGCCACCGATGGGGAAAATCCAGAAGTAGCCCGGCAGCACCCCGTCAATGTAGTGGAACTCGACCGGCCCCGAGTCGGCGGTCGCGCCCTCGACGTTGCGCCAGTATTGCCGGAAAGCGGCGCTGTAGTGCAGCTTCTCACGGTCGACCATGCGTCCGTCGTAAGTCTCCTGCACCACCGCGGTCGCGACCGGGCAGCGCACCCCGCCGGCGCCGATGGTCAGCGGCGCACTGAAGGAGAGCGAGCGGGCGCGGTCGCCGGTATCACCCGCGACGCCAATGACGCGCCGCAGGTCGCCCATGCCGGGGCCGGGGTCGGGGCCATTGGCGGCGTTATCGAACAGCACCTCGCGCACCGCAAAGCCTTGCATCACCGCGCCGCCCGCCTGCAACACCAGTTCGGCGGCGCGCTGGAACATGATGTGGTCGAACTGGCGCCGCGGCAGCACGTAGCCCGAGAGCTGGCCGTCCGACCGCGAGACGCGCAGCTCGTCGCCGCGCGGGCTGCTGAAGAGCACGCCAGTGATGCTGAAGTGCGGCGACGCCTCGATGCGCGACCGCACCCCCAACTCTTCGACGTGCAAGAGCGATTTCCCGCCGACGGCGTCACCGCAGGTCTTGTCGCGCGGCCATACCGCCTTGTCGAGCAGCAGCACCCGCTGGCCCGCCAGCGCCGCATAGCCGGCGGAGGCCGCGCCTCCGGGGCCGCCCCCGACAACGATGACGTCGAAGCGTGATCCGGAAGCGGGCTGCGGGCCGCTTTCGACGGGCTGTTCCCAGAAGCGGTCAACCATGGAAGCGCGGCAGCCCGCACGCTACTAAATAGCTGGGGGGCTACGAGCAAAGAATTTTAGATAGCGGAGCACTCGGCGGGTGTGGCCCCGGACGAGAGCAGCGAAACCGAGAGCTGGCCTGACGGCACTCTAAAGCGTGAAACCAGCTACGTTGACGGCCAGCGCCACGG